>Ga0207865_100379_pt1 | contig 49593 bp, 68 predicted proteins | sample HigsolmetaAR204D_FD_184836 | JGI IMG/M metagenome (GOLD analysis project Ga0207865, IMG submission 184836) | Ionic liquid and high solid enriched microbial communities from the Joint BioEnergy Institute, USA - AR20-4-D (SPAdes) (version 2) ...
GGGCCCACCATGAGACAGACGATTGTAAAAGTTACATAACATGATCCGGTAGCTCAGTTGGGAGAGCACCATCTTGACAGGGTGGGGGTCGCTGGTTCGAACCCAGTCCGGATCACCATACATAAGAAGCTGAAACCCTTGAGAAATCAAGGGTTTTTCTTATGTTGTCATGTACCCACCCTGACAACATGGTCCCTCTTCGTTGTCGCTTGACAACATTTTGACAACCTTTATTGAACTAAAGCGTTTTCGGACGACTTTGCTTCATCATCTTCTCGAAGTTGTCAGCAGCTTCTTTTTGCATATCGGGCAAGACGTGGCTGTACACATCCATGGTTATGCCTACCCGGCTGTGTCCAAGTCGTTCTGAAACCACTTTCGGATGCTCTCCGAGCTGCAAGAGCATCGTCGCGTGTGTGTGCCGCAGATCGTGGAAGCGAATGTACGGCAGGCCACTTCTCTTTATGATCCGCTCGTAATGCCGAAGGAGGTTGCGCGGGTCTTGCGGCCGACCGTCATCGTAGCATACAACGAGATCGTGGTCCTGGTAGCCAGCGCCATATTGAAGCTTGAACTTGTTTTGCTTGGCCTTGTGAGATTTTAACTCCTGAACAACGAAATGTGGGATGGCGATCCGCCTTTTCGCGCTTTTTGTTTTTGGCTCCTGGAAGATGATCCCTGAATTAGAGGGACGGTATAGGGTCTGCTGCACGCTGATTCTAGCCTGATCGAAATCGATATCCTTCCAACGCAGGCCCAGAATTTCCCCGCGTCGCATGCCGGTGTAAATCGCCAGGACAAATGCGATGTAGTATTTATCCTCCTTGGCATATGACAAAAACTCATTTGCTTGTTCTGCTGTCCAGGTGACGATTTCCTTTTGGGCCAGACGCGGAGGATCGACATGCTCCATGATGTTTTTCGGGATCAGCTGCCATTTCACTGCTTGGTTGAGGGCCTTACTCAGCACTGCGTGCAGATACTTAATGTAGTCGGCGGAGAGATCCTCTTTTTGAAGATCCGTCAAATATTTGGTGACATGCAATGGTGACAGCTTGTCCAACTCGTGGTGACCGAGCGCAGGGATGATTCGGCTCCTCACGGCAACCTCGTGGTTGGTATAGGTGGATTGCCTGAGTTTTGTCTTTGCATAATTCTCCAACCAAAATTCCAAGTAGCTCGCCAGCGTTTGTTTCTTCGAAATGACCAGCTCGCCGCGCTCATACTGAGCGATCATCTCAGCGCATGCAATCTCCGCCTCTTTTTTGGTCTTAAATCCGGAGCGTGTAATCTGCCGGCGCTTTCCTGTCTCGGGGTCAGTCCCCAGAGAAACTGCGAACGACCAAGTACTGCCACGTTTTCTAAAATGTCCTTTCATGGAATCCCATCCTTTCTCGCTAATTCAGAATTTATGATGTAGAGAAGCACTGTTAAAATCAAAACGGAAGGTCATCGTCCTTTATTTGAAAATCCGCAAATGGATCAATAGATGCTTGTTTTCTTATATCTTCGTTCTCCTCTTCCCATGATTTCAATAACCCGGATTCAAAAAACGTAGAAGTCGAGCCACACTGAACACAAAACCGAGCATCACCGTCTAAAAATGCTCCACAACTATTTTGGAATTCAATATGCCAAGGGCCATTATACCGGTTACCCGGTTCATCCGAGAAACCAGTGCATTTGTTAACCAAATATGCTCCACAAATTTGACAATAGTCACCAATGATATGTTCGTTCTGACATCTAGGGCATTGGATAGCCCTATGTAATTCATCCAAGTTAATTCCGGAGTAATGCATTTCATCGAACCCCTTTCTCTTTGACAAATGGTTATGCCCACAGACTGGACAGAATTTTGCAGTTTGATGGATAAAGTAATGGTTGCAACGTAAACAATATTTTGAATTAAGGACCGAATGTATAAATCCTTTGAATTGGGTAAGTAGTATGAATGCAAAATTTATTGCTTTAAGCGAATCCTTTTTTAAAAACTGAAGCCTTGTTCTAGCTGCAGATTGAGAGACGTGAAAATAATACACTAAGTCATGCACAGATTTTATTCTTAATTTATTCACTAGAGGGGCTGGAGCCAGTGTGTTTCTGGCAAAACAGTTTGCCTCATTTTCCAGAACTTTGTATTTCTCTTCGGTTAATTTGCTTCTTGATAGTATTGTTTCTTCAAAATCAACTAAATGATTTAGATAAATATGGCCGATTTCATGCATTAAGGTAAAACGGATTCTTCCAAAATTATCAATCGTGTCGTTATAAGCAATTGTGTAATTTCTTCCGTTAAACATCACGTATCCGTCTTCACTTTGAAACGCTTCACAAATTTCGGCCACAGTAACATTATGCTCATTTGCTAGTTCTGAATAAGTACAAAGCCCCCATTTGTTTCTTCTAATTATTTCAAAAGGGTCTATAGGAAATTCCGTTATGTCCTCTTTTAAAAGAAAATCATAGGCAGATCGCATAGCCTTTTCATATCGAGCAGCTTTAGGAAATTGCATTACTTATCATCTCGCGCCTCATCACCTCGGTTACTTAGTGATTTAATCAAATTTTTGAGCAGAACCCTGTTCCCTGAATCAAGTTTCTGAATATCCCTAGCTAGCGATCTGACTTCTTCATCAATATCTTCAAAGTCGGCATTTGTTGGCTGTACATACGGATCGTTTGTACGGCCAAGCAGGTAATCTGTAGATACACCTAAAATCGATGCGATTTGATTCAATTTTTCAGTAGGTGGGGTGCTTTTGTCCCGCTCGTAACTGGAAAAGTTGGCTTCGGTCATATTCAACTTTTCTGCCATTTGACTCTGTGTAAAGCCTCTTTTCAGCCGAAACTCTCTGATCCTTGAACCAAGAGACATAATTAACCACTCCTAAAATTAAATTTTAGCAAAAGGGTATTGCTCAAATAAAATTTGAGTGGTATAGTGATATTACAGCAACAGAGGAGGTGTAAAACGGAGTGGCTGGAACCACTAAACCACGAATTCGACTGAAGGAACTCAGGATGCAAAAAGGGACTCAGCGCAAGGTGGCGCAGGATTTAAACATCACCGAAACACACCTTCGTGAGTTGGAAAACGGAAGGTCGGTGCCGGGAACCAAACTATTGATTAGGATCGAACACTATTTCGGTGTGTCCGATAAGGAGCTGTTCCCCGATTTGCATGAACCCAATTTTTACTTGTGTGATTGACTCAAATTTAGTTTTACCAGATAGCTTGATTATATACCTAAATTTGAGTTTCCGCAAGTATAATTTGTGGTGCTTATTTAAGTATGCCCAAAACTCAAATTTAATTTGATACGTGAGGTGAAAAGATGGAACAGTTACAGATTTTCAATCACGCTGACTTCGGTGAGGTGCACATTATTCACATCAACGGCAAGGAGATGTTTGCTGCTACTCAAGTGGCGACAATCCTTGGCTACTCAAACCCTCGAGACGCAATCGCAAAGCATTGCCGCGAAGAGGGGGTCGCGTTTTACGACGTCCCTACTCCCGGCGGCACACAGCAATTTTGATATGAGAGGTGACCGACGGTGGACAAACCGCAGATTTTCCGACATTCAATTTTTGGCGATCTGCCAGTAATCATTGTGGACGGGGTTGAATGGTTCGGGGCAACGGAAGCAGCTAAGGCGCTATCATTTGCAAAACCTCATGATGCTATTAACAACCACGTGGATGAAGATGACTCCGCGGTCTACGGAGTCACCGACTCACTCGGTAGAACGCAGCAGAAAAAATTCATTAACGAGTCCGGCCTTTACAGCTTAATTTTCGGAGCTGCCAAACAAGGCAACAATCCAGAGATTCAAGCTAAGGCCAAAGAATTCAAAAGATGGGTCACAAGTGAAGTCCTCCCGTCCATCCGCCAGCACGGCGGTTACCTGACGCCGGAAAAAATCGAGGAAGTACTGCTCAACCCGGACACGATCATCGACCTGGCGCAGCGGCTTAAACAAGCAAATGAAGAAAAAGCCAAACTGGCCGCAAAAATCGAAGCTGACAAACCGAAAGTCCTCTTTGCAGAAGCTCTCGAAACATCAAGCAACAGCATCTTGATCGGCGAATTAGCAAAGCTGCTCAAGCAAAACGGCGTCAATATCGGCCAGAATCGGCTATTTGAACGGCTGCGGAATGAAGGGTACCTGATGAAGACGAAGGACGAACGCTGGAACGATCCGACGCAAAAAGCGCTTGAACTCGGACTGTTCGAGATCAAGAAACGAACAATTAACGGCCCTGACGGCACGGTGCGAACGGTCAAGACCACGAAGGTGACCGGAAAAGGCCAGATTTACTTTATCAACAAGTATAAGGGCGAAGCAGTACAAGCCATATAAGGGAGGCGCTGGCGATGCACGCTGTCGAGAAACGGCTGCTTGAGTTGGTTGGAATTCTTCTGCAGCGTCAGCTAACGACTGTCGAACGTGACGACCTGCGATTCTGTCACCGGTTTCTTGTAGAACGCGAGTGGAAGTTGGGACTGCTTGAAGCCCAGTCATATCTCGCGAGCCTATCCAACGATACCGAATGGCAGCACGAAATTTGCCGGCAGATTGATGCTCTTGATGGGAGGTGAGACTTTGAAAGCGCTGGAAGACCTGCCAGCGATCCTCACGGCACAGGATATCGCTGAATACCTTCGCATCTCTGAACGCCGGGCATATGAACTGATGGGGTTGAAATCATTCCCTCTGATTCAAGGGCTTGGACGCAGCAAGAGGGTCACCCGGGAATCGTTTAAGCAATGGCTCCAGTCGAATGAACGCAAGACTGTTGATTGAAAGGAGGTAATCGAGTGTTCACAAAAGAGGAATTCGCTCACTCGCTGGAACAGACGTATCGCACAAGTGGGCTCCAGAATGCAGGCAGATGGTTCGGCCTGGTGTATCGCAGCCTGCGTCTGTCGATGTTCATCGAACCGGACAAAGACGTCAAAGACAGGATCAGCCAAAAGCGCCAGGAACTGCTGGCGACCTGGAAAGAATTTGCCGGCCGGTTTCAGAAAGGCGGTGACAATCGATGAACACTTTCAGTAAACGGGCCATCTGGCTGGCGGTTAACTCCGAACACGGTGACCGTCTCGTGCAGATCACCCAGGAACACATCAGATTGGCACGCGACCTGGCTGAGCACCGCCTTTACATGTCTAGTGTTGAGGTCGAAATACTGAAGTCCAGGATCGAGGAGTTGCGCAAGGAGCGCGACGCTATCCTGGCTCAGTTCGAGGGGAGGTGAAGCCGTTGAACTGCCAAACCATAAGCGATCAAATGCGGCCTCACCTGAAACTGGTCCATCTCGTCGCATATCGCTTCGAAAGTAGATACAAGCTGCCGCCAGGCGTTGATCATGACGATCTCGTTCAGGAGGGAAGCCTCGGGCTGTGGGAGGCTTTGCGACGTTACGATCCCTTGAAGGGGAGCTTCTCAACTTTCGCCATCATATGCATCGAATCCAAAATCGGGAAACTTTTTCGGAAATCACGGGCACAGAAACGATACGGCTCACCGGTGTGTTACCTTTCTGATCGGACAGTTGATGACTGCACACTGGAAGAAGTAATCCCCTCCAAAGAATCGGTTGAAACTGCTGTGGTGTTGAAAGTTCTACTGGAGACCTTGCCCGCGCGTGAGCATCGCATGCTCATGATGTACCTAAACGGTTACAGGCAGCCGGAACTTGCTAGACGCTTCGGGTTGACACAATCGTATGTCAGCAAGCTCTTACGTAGGAACATAAGAGATTTGAGGCGTGGCTACAGCGACCGGCTTCTGGAAAACAAAAAAACTAAGAAAGGATGATGCGGTGTGAAGGGATACGATTTCAAAGCAGCTCGTCGGAGAATCGAAGAACTGAAACTGATCTACCGGCAAATGAAACGCTGGTACGAAGATGATGATACCTGGAGTTGGTGGATCATGGCGCAGATCGAGGAAATCGAACGGGAAATCGAAGAAGCCCATCAGGCCCAAAAAGGCAGAATGGCCGTCGGGCAGGACGGCCATCCAATAAACGCTTTTGGAAATGTTCTTACTCCGATTATACCGGCTTGGAGCCGGGGGAGCAAGGAGGATCTGCAACATGTCTGAACAAAGACGTGACGCCGCAGCCGATCTGGCGATGTGTGAGGCAGCGACGCCGGGCAAATGGGAAGGAAAACATGCCATTCAACCGTATATCTCGGTGTTTACTGGCGTCGCGGAAGAAGTGATCGCGACGACATACACAAGGGGAAATCTGCGCTTCATCGCCGAATCCCGCACAGCCCTGCCCCACTGGATCAATCGGGCGGTGGCAGCGGAGGCGGAGGTTGAGCGGTATCGTATCCTGCTTCACAACGTATTGGAGCGTAGCAAATGGGGAGATGCCGAAAACGCCTTGGTAAAGATCGTTTTGATGATTGAAAATCATTTGTCTGAAATTGATAGCGAGTAACGCAGGCTTGTCCTGCGCGGAGGGCCCATGCTTTCGCACACGCCAACGTGCGATTGACCACCCAAAAATCTTAATGCTATCCATGGGCTCTCCCCGGAGGACACGCTTCGGAGGCAGCGATCACATAACTGTGCAGCACAGTTGTCCCATAGGTCGATGCTTCCGTCGAGAACCTCCACTACATAGCGAGGCCAAGCGGCGCAGCCGAGGAGCTGCAGCGGCCGCGCAGAGGTTGGGGCGCGGTGGCCTCGTGATCCACGAAAGGGGGTGAGTTTCGATGCAGGTAAAGAAACGTGAAGACCTTATCGGCCAGACCGGAAGCATAACCAGGAATTTCACGATCATCGACGCCAAGGAAGGCAAATTCGGAATCGACATCCGCGTCCGGGACGATCGGGGCGAGGAATACTGGACCAGCCTGGAGGACGTTTCCTTGGATGGGTAAAGTAAAAGACCCTGCGTGGCAGCGCAGAGTCTCAAACAAAACACAATTATCACCTCAAGCGTAACGTGTTCCGCTTGAAAAATCAAGGAGGGTAAATATGAACATCACGTTGAACATCGTGGCCGGTAGCCCGGCAGAACTGCAAGAAGCTGTCACCGGACTGACAGGTATCATGGGCGGCGTAGTCGTACCTCAACCCACTGTCGCAACGGAGGAACCGGAAAAGCAGAATCGGTCCAGAAAACAAGAAAAGCAGCCAGATTCTGAGCCGAAAAAGGCTGAAGAGAAGCAGGATTCGAGCGCTGCTGACGAAACCGACCATACTGCTGATGATGCAACTGAATACGTACCTACTGTCGTTGAGCTTCGCGCCAAGGCCCAGGAAAAAGGGAAAACGCCGGAAGGCAAAAAGGCAATTAAGGCACTCCTGGATGAGTTCGGAAGCAAATCGATTTCTGACGTTCCGGAAGAGAAACGCGCGGCATTCCTTGCAGCACTGGAGGCCCTGTAATGGCACGTGACTTGGAAAAAGACTTGGCGATCTGCGAAGCGGCAACGCCGGGACCTTATACAATCGAACCCTGCGGATGCGGTCATTCAGCTTGCAATTTTGTGTTCATTCACAAAATCAATTATTCAGACGGCCGCTTGTTACCGGAAGATGCCCGTTTCATCGCCGAAGCCCGCATCGGCTGGCCGTATGCGATCCGGCGCGCGCTGGCGGCAGAGGCGGAAGTCGACCACCTCCGGAATGAACTGAACATCCTGCAGGAGCAGTTGGAGCAACGGAGGTGCGGCGCATGACAATGGCACACGCAGAACGTGCTCACGCATTACTCAGCGCATCCAAGGCGGCGCAGTGGATCAACTGCCCGCCCAGCGCCCGGCTGCAGGAGGGCATCCCTGACAAGCGGAGTGAATATGCAGACGAAGGCACGACGGCCCACGAGCTCGGGGAAATCAAGCTGCGCCGCCGGATAACGATCTGCAACTCGGCAGAGCGTGCCAGGTTGGATGCGGAGCTGGAGCGCATCAAGGCAAGCCCTTATTACAACGCCGAAATGGAGAACGCCATCCAGGAGTACGTCGAGATTGTCGGGGAGCGTTTCATGGAAGCGAAGGCAAGATCCAGTGACGCGGTGGTGCTGCTGGAGGAGCGGCTGGACTTTTCGGAGTGGGTGCCGGAAGGATACGGCACCGGCGACGTGGTTCTCATCTCGGACGGGGTGCTGGAGATCATCGACCTGAAATACGGCAAAGGCGTACCTGTCAGTGCGGTAGGTAACCCGCAAATGCGCCTGTACGCGCTTGGAGCGTGGTCGGCTTACAGCTACCTGTATGACATCCAAGAAGTACGCATGACCATCGTACAGCCACGTCTCGATAGCGTCAGCACGGACATACTTTCGATCGACGAGCTGCTGGAGTGGGCAGAGACAGTCGTCAAGCCGGCTGCTGCTCTGGCCGATGCCGGCGAGGGAAAGTTTAAGGCGGGCGAACATTGCCGCTGGTGCAAGGTTAAGGCAACATGCCGCGCAAGGGCGGAAGCAAACATGGCCGCGCTGGCTTATGAATTCAAGGAGCCGGCTCTACTGACTCTGGAGGAAATCGGCAGCATCCTGCATATCGCCGACCAGCTACAAGCCTGGGCGAAAGACGTCGAGGAGTACGCTCACGAACAGGCGCTGAAAGGCAACAAGATCCCACAGTGGAAACTGGTCGAAGGCAGGAGCAACCGGCAAATCACGGACAAGGAGGCGGCCCGTGTCGCGTTGGAGGCGGCGGGTCTGGAGCAAGAAAAATATCTCAAGGTTGAACTGCTCGGCATCAGTGAGCTTGAAAAGCGGATCGGCAAGAAGGAACTGACAGCACTGATCGGCGATCTGATTGTCAAGCCGGCCGGCAAGCCTGTACTCGTTCCGGAGACGGACCGGCGCCCAGAGCTGAACAGCATCGAAGAAGAATTCGCAAATATCGATATGGAGGTTTGATTCAGAATGAAAATCGATAATCAAGCAACAAAAGTAATCACCGGAAAGGTTCGTCTTTCTTACGTACACGTCTTCGAGCCGCAGCAGGACGACCAAGGCAATGACAAATACAGCACGGCCATCCTGATCCCCAAGTCGGATAAGGAGACACTGCGCAAGATCAAAGCCGCCATTGACGCCGCTGTCGAGCTTGGCAAAAACAGCAAGTGGGGCGGCAAGGTCCCGGCCAACCTCAAGAAGCCGCTGCGTGACGGGGACGAAGAGCGCCCGGACGATGAGGCATATGCCGGCCACTACTTCCTCAACGCAACCAGCCGCAATAAGCCGGGCATCGCCAAACCGATCGGCAAGGGGCCAGACGGCAAAACCAGGTTCCAGGAGATCACGGACAGCACCGAGGTATACAGCGGCTGCTATGCCAAAGTAAGCCTTAACTTCTACCCATTCGATGCGAAGGGCAATCGCGGGGTAGCTGCTGGCCTGAATAACATCGTGAAAGTGCAAGACGGGGATTTCCTGGGCGGTCGTGCAAGCATCCAGGATGAGTTCGCCGACGAGGAATTTGACGACGTTATTAACGCCGATGACGACGAAGACTGGATGAGCTAACGAGACAAGAGGGGATTCGACAGCGGGTCCCCTTTCTTATCCAAAGATGAGGAGGTTTTGATGGATGGACGTGATACTTCTGACCCCAGCGATTTTAAGCGTTCTGAAAGAACGAAAAAGACAGGATCAGAAATGGGGGGAGCAAAATCACGAACCCACTGTCTGGCTTGGCATTCTAGGAGAGGAGTTCGGTGAGCTTTGCCAGGCTGTCAACGAGACATGGTTCGATAACGGGCCGGAGGAACGGAAAAAAGGCGGATATGAAAATATGCGGAAAGAGGCGATCCAGGTGGCGGCTGTGGCTGTTGCCCTGATTGAATGCCTGGATCGGCGGCATGGCGGGAGTATGTCATGACCATCTTGCAAATCGACCTTGAAACCTACAGCAGCGTCGATCTAACCAAGTGCGGTGTGTACCGATACGTCGAAGCGCCTGACTTTGAGATCCTGCTTTTCGCCTATGCTTACGACGACGAGCCGGTGCAAGTGATCGACCTGACTGCCTTCGAGGACTTGCCGGAGCGCGTACTGCACGATCTGACAAACCCGGATGTGATCAAAACCGCCTACAACGCAAACTTTGAACGGACTTGTATCTCCAAACACTTCGGTATTGAGTGCGATCCTCTCCAATGGCGATGCACTGCAGTTCATGCGCTGGCGCTGGGCCTGCCCGGCTATCTGGAAGGTGTCGCAGATGTGCTCAAGTTGGAAGCGCAAAAAGATGCTCGGGGGAAAAACCTGATCAAGTATTTCTCCGTCCCATGCAAGCCGACCAAGGCCAACGGTGGGAGGACGAGAAACTATCCGCACCACGATCCGGAGAAGTGGCAGCAGTATATCGAGTACAACCGGCAGGACGTGGTGGTGGAACGGGAAGTGCGTCGCAGACTTGAGCGCTTCCCGGTTCCAGAACACGAGTGGAAGTTGTGGGCGTTGGACCAGCGGATCAACGATCGGGGTGTCCGGCTCGACCCGGTGCTCTTCCAACAGGCAATCGCGTGCGATGAGCAATACGAGGCGCGGCTGATCGCAGAGGCCAAGGAGATCACCGGGCTGGACAACCCAAACAGCCTGACTCAGCTTAAAGCGTGGCTTGCGGAGCGCGGCGTCGACGCCTCGGAAGGTCTGTCCAAGGAGCATATGCCCGTTCTGCTGGATCAAGCCCCAGACGAGGAGACACGCCGGGTTCTGGAGCTGCGGCAGGAGATGTCAAAGACAAGCGTGGACAAATACAACGCCATGGAGCGCAGCATGTGTGCGGACGAACGAGCCAGGGGACTGCTCCAGTTCTGCGGGGCGAACCGCACATGGCGATGGGCCGGCCGGCTGATCCAGGTTCAAAACCTCCCACAGAACAAGATCGAGGACTTGGCGTTGGCGCGGGAGACGCTGCGGAGCGGAGATTTTGACCTGCTGGAGATGTTGTTCGGCGCCCCACCGTTTGTACTCAGTCAGTTGATCCGCACCGCGTTCATCCCGTCTCCCGGCTGCCGGTTTATCGTGGCGGATTTCAGTGCGATCGAAGCGCGCGTAGTCGCGTGGTTGGCAGACGAACATTGGGTGCTGGACGTTTTCCGCAGTCACGGCAAAATCTACGAGGCGACGGCGGCGCAAATGTTTGGCGTGCCGCTGGAGACGATCGTCAAAGGGCATAAAAATTACGAGTTGCGGGCCCGCGGGAAAGTGGCTGTGCTCGCCTGCGGCTATCAAGGCGGCCCTAACGCGATGGCCGCGATGGACAGCAAAAAAGAGATTGATCCGGACGACTATCCGCGCCTTGTCCGGCAGTGGCGTGACGCAAATCCGAACATCGTTAAGCTGTGGTATGCGGCTGAGGATGCCGCGATTACGGCGGTTAGGGAAAAGACGACCGTTAAGCTCAAGCACGGCGTTCGCTACCGCTACGAACCAGGTTATCTTTTCGCAGATCTGCCAAGTGGCCGGAGTCTTGCATACGTCAACCCGCGCATCAAGCCAGACCCAAACTTCGGCAAGGACGGCCTCGTCTTCGACGGGATGGATCAGGTCAAAAAGAAATGGATGTCGCACAGGACGTATGGCGGCCGCCTGGTGGAGAATCTGGTGCAGGCTATCGCGCGGGACTGCTTGGGCGTGAGTCTGGTGCGGCTGGACGCCGAGGGGTACGACATTGTCATGCACGTCCATGACGAGGTCGTGCTGGATGTGCCGATCGGGACCGGCTCCGTGGATCATGTGACCGAGATCATGAGCCGGCCGATTGAGTGGGCACCGGGATTGCCGTTAAGTGCTGCCGGATTCGAGTGTGACTTTTATCAGAAGGACTGATGAGCAGTGTCCAACTATCGAATAAAAGCTGCTGGAACACCAGTCCCGAGGCGAGATGTTGAGATGGGATCTTCCGGCAGCGGTCCGGTAATCACGTACAAATTACGCCCCGAAGAAATTGAAAAATGGAAAAAGGAGGGTATTTTCCCAATGCTGACCCGAGAAAAGTATCTGCAGCTTCGCTTGGACGGCATGTCCCGCACTCATATACAACGCAATTACTTCCCCAGTAACCCAACGAAATTTTATGCTCTGCTTACGGAGTGGGGGTTGAAAGAAAAGGATGCCGAAGAACGAGCACTGGATATGATGCCAACGGTTAAAAAAGCAGCAGAGACGTCTGGAAAAGATCAAGACGGGACCAATAAAAATGAGGCGGCGGCCCCCGGGGTCGACTGGGAAGGCCTGTTGCGTATGAAGAATGAAGAAATCGAGCAGTTGCGCCAGGTGACTCAGGATCTGGAGGCGAAACTCGATTCTTTTGCCAACGGTATTCTGGAACGGGACCAGGAGATCAATCGCCTAAATGAAGAAATCGGCCGTTGGCAGGCCCGACTGGAGGACGCGGTCGGGCGCTTGGCCCAATACGAGGCTGAGAAGCGCTCCGGCTCGGTAGATGACATTGAATGCATCGACGTGATCGAGATAGCCACAACCGGTCTGACCGGGGGCGATGCCTTCTGCACCGGGGCGGTGATCGAATATCTGTGGCGATGGTCACGCAAAGGCTACGTGGAAGATCTTCGGAAAGCTCGTTGGTATATTGATCGGTTGATCAGGGAACCGGAGGTGAACAGCGATGCAAGCTGAGGCCATCGCCAAAATCAAAGCGGAAATGGACGGCAACAAGAACAACCCGTACATCCAGGTGATCGGAGACTTCCTGCTCCGCCACCTGGAAGCTAATCCGGAAGCCGCGGAGAAAATCGTGGCCGCTGACAAGACAATCGGCAAAAGCCTGGACGCCATGCGAAACGAGGCGCGGAAGAAGCAGCACAAAGGCATGGCGATCCTCACCGATGCCGAAGGATTCGCTATCGTACTCAAGTATTTCGGGATCGAGGGGCCAGTTTACTCGGGGGCTGCTCCGGCGGCGCCAGCCTCCCGACCGACCGTTACAGCGCCCCCAACGAAGCCCGCCGCCCCTGATTTCGACGTCAAGCTGGATGACTTTCTGTGAGGGAGGCACGGGGCATGTCAAAGGCCAATGATCACCAGGAGTTTTTCACTCACTTCCCGCAAACGGTTAGCCAGGCGGTTGTCGACTTTGCCATCAACACGGTTTTCCTCTCAAGCCGCTATTTGTTCGTGCGGCGCATCGGGAAAGAACAGTATGGCTACTGCACCCACTGCCGGCAGGAATATCTCACTGGTCTGGGGGCGTCTTACCTTCGTCACGGAGAAAGCTGGCAGTGCATGAAATGTAAGTCGCTGGTAATCGTCAAAGCAAGCGGTATCAGCCGCAAACGCTTGATCGACGATGCCTATTTCGTCTGGTACGAAAAGTCTGCGGTTAATCCGGAAGCGATAGTCGCCCTCGGAATTTATGCAGTGCGCGACTATCGTGGTGACTACTACAAGATAGAAACCGAGTTCAAAACAGTCGCCATGTATCTGTTTGAACCGGGCAAGAGTAGAATGCTGCGACGCGACTATTGGGCCGAACGATGGTACGAAGCCAAGTCGATCTTTTCCGAATTTGATCACTCGATGAAAAGCAAGCGTTGTTACCTTGCACTGGAAAGCGTCGTTCAGGCGGTCCAGGGCACACCTTTTCAGTACAGCACGTGGGGCAAATACACCGAGCAGTCGCCCGATCTCGTCAAGTTCTTCGATTTGGCCGCGAAATATCCGTGCGTCGAATATCTGACCAAGCTCGGCCTGAGAAGCTTCGTTGATGCAAAGCTATGCGGATACAACACCTACGGCGCGATCAACTGGCGTGGAAAGACGATGGAGAAGGTGCTGCGGTTATCGAAGGCCGAGATCAGAGAGATGAGATCGGCACGGCTCACAGTGAATCCGATCACGCTGTACAGCTATCACTTTTTCAAACGTAAGGGGCTGCGGCTGACATTCAAGCAGGCACACCTGATGGAGGGCCTGACGACAAAATACTACACGGATATGCTGAAACCCCTGCTCCAGTATGGCACCTTTGAACGCGTCGTTAGGTATTTTCTGAAGCAACTCGAACGAGGAGAAAGGCATTACATCACTGCTGGGCAGATACTTACCGCCTGGCGTGACTACTTGAAAGAGTGTCAGGAGCTCGGGATGGATCTCTCGCAGGAACATGTACTGTTCCCGAACAACCTGCACGCTGCGCACCTGAAAACAACCGCAAAAATTAAGATCAAAAGGGACGAAGCGCTAAACGCAATGATCGCAAAGCGGCTTCCCAAGCTGGAGAAATTTACGTTCGAGAAAGATGGACTCTTCATTCGGCCGGCAAAGGACAGCTCCGAACTGTTCCTGGAAGGCAAAGCGCTGCAGCATTGTGTCGGCCAATACGCAAAAAGGTACGCTGAGGGACACTCCGACCTGTTTTTCATCCGGCGATCAGAGGAACCGGACAAACCATTCTACACGGTTGAAGTGGTTGGTAACAAAATCACGCAGGCGTACGGCTATCGAAACTGCTTACCTACGCCAGAGGTGCAGGCGTTTATCGATGCGTTCAAGGCAGAGAAGCTCATGAAAAAGAAGGGCAGGAATAGAATCACAGAGCTGCAGGGGGTAGCGGTATGAGTGAATTAACGACGAGAACGCCACAGGTCATTGCGGCTGAGATCCGCAGCATTGATACACAGACCCGGGAAATTGTTCTGCGCAGCGCAATTGAGATCGGCAAGCGGCTGAACGAAGTCAAGGCACTCGTCCCTCACGGTGAATGGGGAGCGTGGCTGGAGGCGAATGTCCACTATAGCCAGTCCACCGCCAACAACTTCATGCGGATCGCGGACGAATACGGCTCAAATTTCCAAGCGATTGAGAATTTGAGTTACACAAAGGCACTCGCCCTTCTCGGCGTCCCGGCAGAAGAACGGGAGCAGTTTGTACAGGAACATGACGTGGAAAACATGTCCGCGCGCGAGCTGCAGCAAACGATCAAAGAGAAAAAGCAGTTGGAGAAGGAATTGAAAAAGCTCCAGGAAGCGGCCGAAAAGGAGAGGAAGGAGCGCGAAGCACTGGAGAAGCGTGTCGCGCAACTACAGGACGAATTGCTTGACGCAGACATAAACGGAAATGACGCCGAAGTCCAAAGACTTCAGAAAGAACTGGAAGAAACACAGGAAAAAGTAAAACGGCTGGAATCGGAGTTGAAGGCGAAGCCGATCGACGTGCCCGCGGTAGTAGAGAAGATTCCGGAAGAAGTCGAAAGGGAGCTGGCCGAGCTACGAAAGAAGGTGGCGCAACCGGGCAACGAAACCGCAATCAGGTTTAAAGTCCAGTTTGACGGCCTTGTTGCCGGTTTTCGGGATCTGCTGGCCACGCTGGCGGAGATCCAGGCTGCAGATCCAGAAACACATGAAAAGTACAAAGGTGCAGTGCGCGGGCTAATTGGGAGGATGTCGGAAAGACTTCAATGACGACAGGAGGGAATCGGAATTGAGTATTTGGGGAGAAGTGTTCTTCGGGCCAGATGTGAGACAGCTCAAAGAAAGAGCGCTTCAGCTACATGGACAGTTGCAACGCGGTGCTGGTTGGTTGGAAAAAAGGCGAATCCGGTCTCAGCTGGTCAGGGTCCTTGATGAAATCGAGTACCAAGAAGGCCGCAAACAGTACGCAAATCGACCGTATACGAAGCCGCCTGCATACCCTCCTGGAATGGGCTGCAAGAAAACGCTTGATTGCAAGTGCGGCTGCTGGATTGAAACTCGAAAGGCCATAGGAATTTAAACACACTGGAGGTAAGAACATGGTAGCACTGAACGGTTTGAAGCGTGGCGATCGAGTCCGGCACGTAAAGAGTAACGGAAGAAGCCACTGGTACAAGTCTCTGAACAACGGAACTGTCGAAAACGTCTCTCGGTCGGGCAAAACAGTATACGTGAGATGGGTAAACGACGGCGGGGACTTGCATCATTGGGCCGGGTACAGGTGCGAGATGCTGGAGAAGATCGAGTAAGTCGGGAGGCAAGACCAAAATGAGACTGACCGAAAAGCAGAAAGCAGTGCTGCTGGCATTGACCAATGAATGGCAGACTCCGACGCAGATCGCAAAAAAGCTGCCGGGAATCAACGAGGAATGGGCCGCGATGTATGGTTCCTCATACGTCAACCAGCCCCTCAAGGCCCTGATGCGCGAGGGATTGGTCAAAAAGAAACCTGATACGCGAGGGCAGTACCGGTTAACTCCATTCGGTGCGCATACCAAGGACAAGGTAGCACGCGAAACACAACGGTAAATTGAGATAAACGGGAGGGAACAGAGCATGAAGACCAAAAATGTCCTGATGCTTTATCGAATTTTGGCACAAACAGAAACCATTAGCATTGAAGCGAAAACCAGCCGCGCTGTTACGGAGAAAGAAGCAATAGAAGATGCAAAGAAACATGTACTCCATCCTGAAACCGTAGCAGCAGGGGGTTATCGACCATTCGTGGTACTCCCTATGGGTACAGAACATCAATGGAAATATGGGCACATCAACTTCTGCCCGCGCTGCGGCGCCTATATAGGTGACGAAATGGGCGATCCAGAGATCGACATCGCAAACAATGAACAGGAATTTGAATGTCCAGAGTGTTATGCCACTGTCTACACGAACATCATCCGTACACCGGAAGAGTCGGACGAAGACGAGTGAAATACTTAAGGGCAGTGAAAGACGAGAAATGAAGGAAGTGGCGGCATGCACGACATCGAACTGGATATTTCTTTCGGCAAGCACCGTGCCGACACGAACTGGAAACCTGAATTTTTAACCTGGGGCGAGTTCGTTGATCGCTTGCGAAAGGTCCGGCGGACGAGCGAGACGATGGCGCAATATGACGCAATGCACGCGGCAGGGAAAGGGAAGGTGAAGGACGGGCCCGCTTTCGTTGGCGGGCTCATCCGAGGCGGCCGGCGCAAGAAGGAGAACGTAGACACGCGCAGCCTGATCACGCTGGATGCCGATTTTGCAGACGATGATTTCCTCTTCACCGCGGAGCTTGTGTTGGGGGGCCGGGCCTATGTGGTCTACTCCACGCACAGCCATCGGCCACACAAGCCCAAATACCGCCTGATCGCGCCGGCCGATCGCACCATGAGTCCGGACGAGTACGCGGCCGTCAGCCGAAAGGTAGCCGAGCAGATCGGCATGCACTACTTCGATAAGACGACGTTCCAGGTCCACCGCCTGATGTACCTGCCGAGCTGCAGCAAAGACGCGGAGCCGGTGTTGGAGGTCTACGAAGGAGACCCGATCTGCGTGGACAACATCTTGGCCGAGTATGAGGATTGGCGTGACGTGATGAGTTGGCCGCGGCATCCAGAGGAGAAAAGGGAGCTCAAGACCGCCACCAAAAAGGCCGAGGACCCACGAGAGAAATCCGGAATCATCGGTTTGTTCTGCCGGGCATTCACGATCGAGGAGGGGATCGACACGTTCCTGTCCGACGTATACGTGCCCGGAACCATGCCCAACCGGTACACCTACGTCCACGGCACGTCAGCGAACGGGCTCCAAATCTATCCGGACCAAGAGCTGGCCTACTCCCATCAGGACAGCGACCCGATCGCAGACGGACGGACGTACAATCTATTCGACCTCGTGAGGGTTCACAAGTTTGGCCATCTCGATGACCAAGTCAAGGAGCACACGCCGGACGCCAAGAAGCCGAGTCATCTCGCAATGGAACGTTGGGCGGCGGATCGGCCGGAGGTGAAAAAACTCGCGGCGGCTGAGCGGCAAGCGGAGTTTGCCGAGATGGCGGAAGACCTGGACGGAGAAGAAGGAGACGAGCCTGGCGAGGAAGACTGGGAAACCAAACTGGAACTGCACCATAAAACTGGCCTACCTCTACCGACAGCCGGAAATGTCGAGCTTATCCTTACAAATGGCCCTTGGCGAGGGGTGCTTGCCTATGACGCCTTCGGGAACACGGAAGTCATACGGAAGCCGCTGCCGTGGCGCGACCGCGAACGGCCGAACCGTTCTTATGAGCCATGGCTGGCGGCTGACGACAAGCGGCTTCAACATTGGTTCGCCAAAGTGTACGGCATCAATTCGGCCAAGCTGATCCAGAATGCGTTCACAGAAGTCGTCCACAAGAATACATTTCACCCGATCAAAGCCTACATCGAGAGCACGACATGGGACGGCGTGGCGCGCGCGGAGCGAGTGTTTATCACGTATCTGGGGGCGGCCGACACGCATTACGTCCGGCAGGTGACTCGAAAAATGCTGCTGGCCGCAATAACGCGGCTCTATCGCCCGGGGTGCAAATTCGACCAGATGCTCGTCTTGGTTGGCCCACAGGGGGCCGGCAAAAGTAGTCTGCTGGCGAAGCTGGGCCGGGAGTGGTTTTCCGACAGCCTGCGGACATTTGAGAACAAGGAGGCCGGCGAACACCTGCAGTCGGGCTGGATATTTGAGATCGGAGAGCTGTCGGCCATGAAGAAGTCCGAGGTCGAGGAGGTTAAAGCCTTTCTGTCCAAAACGGAGGATCGCTACCGGGTGGCCTATGACCGGCAAGTGTCGGAGTTCCCGCGGAAGTGCGTATTTTTCGGAACGACGAATACGAGGGATTTCTTACGGGATACGACGGGAAACCGCCGATTTTGGCCGGTAGAAGTTGACCCGTCGCGGGCAGAGTTGAGCCATTGGGAGCATTTGACCGACGACGTGGTAAGCCAAATCTGGGCAGAAGTTTTGAGCTGGTACAGGGCGGGCGAGGGCCTGGAACTGGACAACGAAGCCCGCGAGGAAGCAGAGCGGCAGCAAGCTGCACATATGGAGAGCGATCCGCGCGAAGGTCTTATTCAGGAGTGGCTGGAGTCCGAAGAGCTTGACGAGTTGGACCGGCCGACGGGCCAGAAGCGGCAGCGCGTCTGCGCAGCCCAGATATGGGTGGAGTGCCTTGGGAAGCGGAGAGGCGATATGCGCCCATGGGAAGGTAAGGAGATCATGGACATTCTCCGCCGCATACCCGGATGGGCGGAACGAAAAGGAAAAGCGAAAGTGCCGGGTTACGGGGTCCAAAGGGTATTTGAGCGGTTGCCGTAGGTGGTTGCCAAAGGGTTGCCGAGGTTGCCGTGAGAGGTTGCCACGGTTGCCGAAAGGTTGCCATAAACACACCGGTTCGGAAACTTCCCGAGCTCAACAACATCAAGGTTTTTTCAGCTTCGGTTGCCATGGTTGCCGTAAAATCCTTAAAAGTATAAAAAATAGTATTTAAGTATACGCCGGGTATAGTTAAACAGGAAAAAATAGAGTACGCGCGCGTAGAGGGCAAAATGGCAACCGGGAAAAGGAGGCAACATGAGGGAGTCTACACTTGAACGGCGCTTGGTGCGGGAGGTCGAGCGGATCGGCGGCCTGGCACCAAAATGGGTCAGCCCCGGCCATCGCGGAGTGCCGGACCGGCTGGTCATCCTGCCGGGTGGCAGGGTGGCGTTTGTTGAGATGAAGGTGCCGGGGAAACCGCTGCAGCCATTGCAGGAGAAGTGGGCGCGGACACTTCGGGGGATGGGGCACCGGGTGTACAAACTCGACTCACATGACGACATTGACCGATTCATCGCCGAGGTGAGCGAAGAGTGAAATATATACCGCACAAATATCAGGAATACGCGACCCAGCGCATCCTGGACACGCCATATATAGCCCTGCTGCTAGAAATGGGCCTTGGGAAGACCGTGTTAACGCTGACCGCCATTGATTTGCTGTTGAACGACTACTTTGAAGCTAACCGCGTGCTGGTGATTGCACCGTTGCGGGTGGCGGAAGATACCTGGAGCCGCGAGATTGATAAGTGGGATCATCTGCGGCATCTGCGGATCTCGAAGGTGTTGGGAAGCGTGGCGCAGCGCCGGAAAGCGCTGAAAGCCGATGCTGACATCTACGTGATCAACCGCGAAAACGTGGAGTGGCTGGTCAGCGAGCTTGGCACCAAATGGGACTTTGACACGGTCGTCATCGACGAGCTGTCCAGCTTCAAAAACCATCAGTCGAAGCGATTCCGTGCCCTCCGTCGAGTCAGACCGATGATGAAACGGGTGATCGGTTTGACTGGTACTCCAGCACCAAACAGCTTGATAGACTTATGGCCGCAAATCTACTTGCTGGATCAGGGGGAGCGCCTCGGAAAGACAATCACGGGATACAGGGAACGGTATTTTATCCCTGGCGAGCGCAGCGGCCATATCGTCTACAAATGGCACGAGAAGAAAGAGGCGGAGCAGCGAATCTACGAGGCCATTAGTGATATCGCCGTCAGCATGAAGGCTGAGGATTGGCTGGAATTGCCAGAGAGGATTGATCGCGTGGTCCCGATTCGACTTTCTGAGCAAGCGCGGGCGTTGTACAAGAAATTGGAGCGAGATTTGCTGCTGCCGTACCAAGACGCGGACGTAGTAGCGAGCACCGCGGCCGTCCTGAGCAACAAACTGCTGCAGATGGCCAGCGGCGCGGTATACGACGAGGAGAAAGGGGTCAAGCTGATCCACGACGCCAAGCTGGACGCCTTGGAGGACATCATCGAGGCGGCACAAGGCAAACCGGTGATGGTGTTCTACAACTTCAAACACAGCCTTGAACGGATCCAGCAGCGGTTCCCGCAAGCGCGGACGCTGCGGAAAGGAAAAGACGGAAACGAGGACATTCGGGCCTGGAATAATGACGAGATCCCGCTGCTGCTTCTTCATCCGAAAAGCGCGGGGCACGGCTTGAACCTGCAGGAGTCGAGCTGCCAAACCGTTGTGTGGTTCGATCAGATTTGGAGCTTGGAAGAAGATCAGCAGGCGAACGCCCGCGTCCATCGGCAGGGGCAGACCAGGCGAATCGTCGTGATGCGGTTGGTGGCAGAAGGGACGATGGACGAGGAAGCAGTAGAGGCGCTGGAGCGGAAAGCCGCTGGGCAAGAAGCGCTAATGCAGGCGGTCAAGGCACGGATTGAGAGAGTGAAGCAGGGATAACATTCCGACAACTTAGTGGTTTCATCAGGAGGGTGAGCAGAATGGCGCAAAAACAAGTATTAAGTCCGCAAATGCTTGAAGAGATTGCCCGTGTAGCTGTACAAGCAGTACTGGACTTTCAAGAGAAAGAAAAGCAGAAGCAGCAGAAGGCGAAAAAGGATTGGCGGCTGCGTAATACAAAACTGTTGTTGAAGCATTACCGGTCGTTCGTAAAACACAGCGAGGGCGTGAAGGAAAAGTTGTCGGCATTGGAGAGGGCAGAAGCCCTTGAAGAACTCTACACTGATGAGCTGGCGATCGAGGCAATCAAGCGAAGCAAAAAGCGGACGCTGGCGATGGTCCAGTTCATCCAAAAAATGCTGGGCGTCTACAAAATGATGTGCGAAACGTCGGGGCAGCTAGAAGACATGAGACGATATCAGATCATCCACGAGCTGTACATCGCCGAAGAAAAAAGAACGGCGGAAGAATTAGCCGAATGTCACAAAATAGATACCAGAACGGTGTACAGAGACGTGAATGAAGCAGCAAAAACCTTGTCAGTTCTGATTTTTGGGGTTGATGGGGTCGAACTGGTCCGATGACAAAATCGTGTCAAAAAGACGTCATTTTCCCGTCACTCGTACCGTGATAGTATGATATCGTGGAAAAATATACAAAGCGAAATGCACGAGCCATCCGAACAAACGGGTGGCTTTTGTTTTTGGAGGGGTCGCATGAAAATTATCCAGATCACGTTGCCAGTGAGAGAGTGGGAAGACTGCGTGCTGGCCTTCCGCGAGAAGGAAAAGCGCAAGTGGCAACGCAAGCTTGAAGCGCAGTGCGCGGGGAAATAATCGCGAGACATACGGCGTCGGCCACCTCGCTCCCCGTCCAGTGTGCCTCATATTCGAACACGCCAATCCTGCCCCAAGTGTGCAGTGACACGTACCTTTTGCGGCAAGCAGGGGCAAATGCTTGTCGGTTGGCTGGTATCCCGCCAGTCGGCTGCACTACCTCCTACGGCCTGTGACCGCAGCAGGCATAAGGATGGCTCGCGGCGGCTGCCTCACGCCGAAGGAAGTGAGGCATATACAAAACAAACACTATGTCGGCGCCACGAATTTGGAAAAAATGGAAGTTCTTTATGCAGGATTTTATGCATACTTGCCTTCGGGAAATAAGCCAAAATGCCGAAAAATCAAGGGTGCATAAACATACACCGGCTGATAAAAGTTGAGTAGGGGTATAAAGCCCTTGGAGGTTTAGTGTTTTTTAGGGTTTTTGTACTTTTCCAGTGGGTCCGATAGCGAGTATTATGTAAACTTCTTCAGGGACATTATGCATATCTTATGCATGGTAACAGCCTTTCATTTTCCAGTTTAAGGGCGGTGAGGTGACATGTAGTGGCAAGAGAACGAAGCCCAAACAGAGATAAAGCTTTCGATCTGTGGGTAAACAGCGCCGGCACTATGAAGTTGAGGGATATCGCTCAAGTCCTGGGCGTGTCCGACTCGCAAATTCGCAAGTGGAAGAACCAGGACAACTGGGATGACAAACTGAAAGGTAACGTTACCAATCCGAAAAGTAACGTTACCGATAACAGACAAAGTAACGCTTCCAAACGCAAAGGTGGGCCGGGGGCTCCGAAAGGAAACAAATACGCCGTAGGGAACAGAGGCGGAGCTGCGCCGAAAGGAAACAGCAATGCAGTCACCCACGGCTTTTTTCGTCGTATTTTCCCAGACGACGAGGAGACGCATGCCGTCATAGGAGAGATCGGCGTGAAAAGTCCCCTGGACATTCTTTGGGAGAACATTGTCATTCAGTACACGGCGATCGCGCGGGCTCAAAAGATCATGTTCGTCCGTGATCAGCAAGACTTGACGCGCGTACTAAAAAGACAGAAACCGGGCATGTTTGGAGACGAGGTTGAGTGGGAGTTGCAGCATGCCTGGGACAAACATGCAACGTTCCTGCAGGCTCAGTCCCGGGCCATGTCAACACTCCAGAACATGATCGCGAGGTATGAAGAGCTGTGCCGATCCGACTTGGCCACAGAGGAGCAGCGTCTGCGGATTGAAAAGCTCAAAGCCGAAATAGCCATGGTGAAAGGCGATGAGGAAGGCGCCCAGGATGACGGATTTATTGACGCGCTGAAAGGGAAAGCGCTGGAGGTATGGCAGCATGAAAGCGAGACTGAGGGTTAAGGCTTCGACGTTTCGCTGGAAGCCGTTTTCCGTCAAACAACTCCAGGTGCTCACGTGGTGGATGCCGGAGAGCCCGCACCACAACAAAAACGCGATCATTTGCGACGGGTCGGTACGCGCCGGAAAGACCGTCGCAATGTCCTTCAGCTACGTCTGTTGGGCGATGGAGATGTTTCAGCATGAGCAATTCGGGATGGCCGGGAAGACGATCGGAGCGCTTCGCAGGAATGTAATCGGTCCACTGAAGCAGATGCTCAAGAGCCGTGGGTATTACGTGCACGACAGCTTGACTGACAACATGCTCACGATCAGACGCGGCAGAGTGACGAACTACTTTTTCCTGTTTGGCGGAAAAGACGAGCGCAGCCAAGACCTGATCCAAGGGATCACGCTGGCGGGTATGTTCTTCGATGAGGTTGCCCTGATGCCGGAGTCTTTCGTAAACCAGGCTGTTGCCCGCTGCTCCGTAACGGGGGCAAAACAGTGGTTTAACTGTAACCCGGCCGGCCCGTACCACTGGTTCAAGCTTGCGTGGTTGGATCAGCTTGAGAAGAAAAACGCGCTCCACCTCCACTTCACGATGGACGACAACCTGTCGCTTTCGGAAGAGCGCAAAGAATTCTACAAGCGTATGTTTACCGGCATCTTCTATCAGCGGTATATCCTCGGCTTATGGGTGTTGGCTGAGGGGATCATCTACGACATGTGGGATGATGACCTGAACACATTCGATGATGACGACCTTCCACTTGGCTTCAAGGCCAGAGCTCGCAGGTATATCGCCGTCGACTACGGCACCAGCAACCCCATGGTGTTTTTGGACATCTGGGATGATGGCGATACGTGCTGGATCGTAAACGAGTACTATTACGACGGCCGCGCAAAAGGTGTCCAGAAAGAAGACAGCCAGTATGCCGACGATTTTGTGAAGTTCGTCGGGACGGAAACTCCTCCTCTCTACGTGATTCTTGACCCATCAGCGGCAAGCTTCAAAGCCGCGCTCCGCAACCGCGGGTACCGCGTGAAGGATGCGGACAACAACGTGGAAGACGGAATCCGGATGACGTCCACGATGATCGCAAAACGAAAACTGCGCGTACATCGGCGGAACTGCCCGAACTTCCTGAAGGAGCGCGCCAGCTATGTGTGGGATGAAAAGTCGGCTGAACACGGTAAGGAAAAGCCCCTGAAGCAGAATGATCACAGCATGGACGCGATCAGATACTTCACGAAAACTGTAATCAAACCCAGACGTCTTCTGGGGTAAGAAAGGAGGACGCCAATGACCAGACGCGAGCGAAGCGCTACAAGGGACGCTAGGCAGCCGCCTAAGAGGCCTGAGCCAAAGATGCCCAGGGGCCTGACCACCGACGCTTTTTCCAACGTTCTGGCGCGGCTGGGGTACGGTACACCGAATCTCATGGAGGGCACGGAATACCCGTTAACCCGGCTTACGCAGAACTACCAGCTGATGAACAGTCTGTATCGCAATAACTGGATCGTGCGGAAAATCATCGACGTGATTCCGGAGGATATGACGCGCAACTGGATCACCATCACGACTCAGCTGCCGCCTGATGAGATCCGGAAGCTGAACAAGCTTTGGCGTGTGCGCCGGGTACGGCAAAAGATACTGACCGGTTTAAAGTGGGGCCGGCTGTATGGCGGTGCGGTTGGTGTCATCATGATCGAGGGTCATGAGGATATCCTTCATGAGCCGTTGGACTTTGACACGATAATGCCAGGCTCCTTTAAGGGATTGCTGATCCTGGATCGCTGGTCCGGAGTGTCTCCCAGCGCAGAGCTGGTCGCCAACATCGACGACCCTGAATTCGGCCTGCCTGAGAGCTATCAGGTTACCATGGAGGACGGCCGCACGCAGAGAGTGCATCACAGCCGGATCGTTCGGTTTATCGGGCGGGAGCTGCCATATTGGGAGAAGCTCGCGGAGTCGTACTGGGGTGCGTCTGAAGTGGAAGTCGTCTTCGACGAGCTGAAGAAACGCGATAACACGTCCTGGAACATCGCGCAGCTGATCTTCTTGGCCAACCTTCGCGTGTTGAAGATGTCAGACCTAGGCGAAATGCTGGGAGTCGGGGATGAACAGGCACAGCGAGAACTGTACAACACGTTACAGGCACAAAATTGGCTCATGTCAAACATGGGCCTTTATTTGTTGAACAAAGACGATAGCTTTGAGACGCATCAGTATACGTTCTCCGGCCTGAATGATATCTACGAGAGTTTCATGCTCGATATTGCCGGTGCGTGCCAGATCCCGGTTACGAAATTATTTGGACGCTCCCCCGCGGGCATGAATGCAACTGGGGAAAGTGACATGCAAAACTACTACGAGGTGATTCAGCAGCAGCAGGAGTCCATCCTCGGCCCGGTGCTGGATAAGCTTCTCCCCATCATGTGCATGTCCGAATTTGGCGCGATCCCGGACGACCTGGAGTATACGTTCAACCCGATCCGCACACCGGATGATGAAGAAATCGCCGACTTGGCTGATAAGAAGACCAAGTCGATCCTCGAAGTGTACAATGCTGGGCTCATCAGCCAAAAGACGGCGCTGAAGGAGCTGAAGCAGCTCTCTACCACAACCGGCATGTTCAGCAACATAACGGACGAGGACATCGAGAACGCAGACGACAGCACCCATCAAGGCGAGGAGGGGTTTGGTGGTGATTTAAGTTATGGCGAATTCACTTTGGGCGCCGAGACGTCGAATCGAACAGGCGTACCGCAGGGCGATACAAGCAGCGTTGAAAAGTTTAGGCGAGTCCTTGACCGGATTAGAAGACGTTTCCGAAATGCTTGACCGAGTCCGGGACTATGCCTACAGTCCACAATTTGCCGAATACGCTGAGGCATCAGCTTTGAAGATGGTGACTCACCTGTTCAGCGACGCTGGACGTACCTGGAGGCAGGCAGCGAAACATAACAGCAAGGGGCGTCTCATCTTTGCAGCGCTGCAAAAAGAGCTGCGAGGTCCGATTGGGGCCGCTGTTAGGTTCCAGGTCGAGCGTAACGCGGCGATCATTAAGTCACTGCCTCTCGATATTGCAAAACAGGTAAACGAGCATGTCCTGCGGGAGGCCATGAAGGGGACCAGGGCTAGCGAGATCGCGGAACAGATTAAGGCGTTCTTTCCCGAGACGTCAAAGGCCAAGGCGAACCTGATCGCAAGGACCGAAGTGAGTAAGACGGCCACCGCATTGACGCGAGCGCGGAGTGAGGAGATCGGTGTGAACTGGTACATCTGGCGCACCAGCGGAGACTCCCGGGTCCGTGATTCGCACAAGCTGATGGACGGGGTGCTTGTGAAGTGGACGGATCCGCCAAGTCCTGAAAGGCTGAACGGGGAAAAACGTACGTTTGGGAACTACCATGCGGGCGATATCTTTAACTGCCGCTGCTTTACGGAGCCCGTGATTGATCTGGACCTAGTCAGCTGGCCCGCCAAGGTTTACTACGGTGGCCGGATTCACCGCGTGACGAGGAGGCAGTTCGAGCGGATCGCATAATGCGGCCGAAAGGAGGTGAAAGACAAGTATGAGAGCATATTACGGATCACGCTTTAGCCCAAACATGACGGTCACCCCAGAACGCTTTTTGATATGTCATAACGTCCCTATCGCTCGGACAGGCTGGTACGAATACCTGGGCGAAGAGATTGGCGCGGACGACAAAAAGGGCGAAATTGTGAAGGTGTATCGCAGCCCGGAAGAAGTATTCAGCCCTGCTGCTATAGCCAGCTTCGAGGGTAAAGTGGTTACCGACGAGCATCCTCCTGTACCCGTTACCTCTGAAAATGCGACTTGGTATGCGAAAGGTACCGTGCAAAATGTCCGGCAAGGCACGGGAGAAAACAGTGATCTTTTGCTTGCCGATCTTGTTGTGTACGACCAGACACTCATCGCTGAGATTCAGGCCGGAAAACGAGAGGTGTCCTGCGGTTACGATTGCGTGTACGAGGTTATGGAGGACGGCACGTATCAACAGAAGCAAATCCGAGGCAACCACGTTGCTGTTGTAAAAAGTGGTCGTGCTGGTGACCGAGTTGCGATAAGAGATGCAAATTCCCAAGCGCTTGGGAATCTTAACTCGAACCTGAAAGGAGATATGAGTATGGCAAAAAAGATTGCACTGCCGAAGAAACATTCGCGCGTCACTGATTTTCTGGCCGCTATTGGCCTGAAGCAGTTTGCGCAGGACGCCGAACCGGAGGATATCAAAGAAGCTGTGGACGCACTGGTCGAAGAGAAAGGAACGGTTGACGAGGAACCGAAGCCAGAAGGAGGGGCGACCGATTCTCAGGACCCGGCAATTCAGGCTTTGGCCGAGCAAGTTGCCAAGCTGACAGAGCTTGTAGCTAGTCTCGCGGAAAACGCGGCGAAGGACAGTGAAAAAACGCCGGAACAGCAGATCGATGATGCGATCGCGGAACTTGAAACGAAACTGGAACCCGCCGCTGATGACGAAGAAGAAAGCCACACAATCCCCGTCGAGCACATGGATGACGAGGAAGGACCGGTATCTGATCCCGATGACCGCCCGCAAAGCATACTGGACAACGCGTACAAGATCGAGGCGCTGAGAGCGATCAAGCCGATTATCGCGGCTATTCCGGATCCGGTTGTACGCAAACGGGCTGCTGACGCCGCAATCGCAAGCATCAAGAGTCGGCCTGTCAAGAACACGTACGCAGCCATCACGCCAAAGAAACCGCAGCCGGCCCTGGATACAAAAACTGTTGATCGTCAGCAGCTGATCGCGGAACTTGGCCGTAACATCGCCAAGAAGCACAATCCCCACTACAAGGAACGCTCCTAAGAGCGTAAGAAAGGAAGGATGAAAAATGCCAGGATTTGCAGTTGGAAAGGCTTTGAATCTCGGTTATCCCGGGAGTGTTTCGCGCAGCGCTGACGCGATCATCACGAACCGCTTGGTCCGGGAGACGGACACAGAAAACATTAACTTTGGTGACGCCGTTGTCCTGAACAGTGACAATACCTATTCCAAGTTCGGGGCTGGCGGAACAGCGGCAACCTTCGCCGGCATTGCGGTACGTGAAGTAAAGCAGTCTACAGACTATTTCGCTGCTCAAGGTTTCTATCGACCGGGAGAGCCGTGCGACGTCATTGTACGCGGGTCTGTTACGGTTTTCTGCAATGTGGGCACACCCACTGCAGGCGGAGATGTGTATGTGCGCGTGGCCGAGAACCCTGCAGTTCCTGATGGGGTGGTCGGTGGGTTCGAAGCAGTGGCAGACGGAGCAAACACTGTCAAGCTGCCCGGGGTCAAGTGGAAAACGGACAAGATCGACGCTAATAAAGTCGCCGAGGTCACGATTCTGCAGCGGAATAATCCGTAATCAAGGGGGATGAGCACATATGAACGCACCAAAAGCACCTATGGCACGCAAAGTGCACACGATTGATGGCCTCGGGCCGTCGATGATGATGAATGACGCCGCGATCAGTTCCGGGATGGCCTTCCTGGTAGGGGAGCTGGAAAAGCGAGATCCGCGGCTCCTGGAACCGTTGAACAGTGTAACTTGGATGCGCGACATCGTGGCGAAAACTGGTGGCGGATGGGTTGAGTTCACGTCCAATCAGTTTATCAACTACGCCACGACCGGCGGCAATGAGAATGGCATTATCGGTGGAGAGACCAACGACATCCCAGTGATGCAGGCCGACGCGACCAAAGATGTTTACAAGGTCTTCACTTTCGCCAACATCCTGAAGGTTCCGTTTGTCGACCAGCAAAAGCTGCAAGGAATCGGGCGTAGCCTTGACGACATCTTGGACAAAGGAATCCGACTGAACTACAACAAGTCGATCGATAACATCGTCTACACCGGGGTACCACGTGCGGGCGTTTACGGGCTTGTGAACCACCCGGACATTACGGCTCGCTCTGTTTCCGTGGGGGCTGCCGGCCAAACCAAGTGGAGCAGCAAAACCCCGGATGAGATTCTGGCGGACGTCAACACGATTATCACGGAAACGTGGGCGGCGTCCGAGTATGATCTGACTGGTATGGCGAACCACATTTTGATTCCGCCGCAGCAGTATGCGTATCTCGTTGGAACCAAAGTGAGCGAAGCCGGGAATATCTCCATCCTGCAGTTCCTGCTTGATAACAACATCGGCAAGAACCAGGGTGTTGATCTTGTGATTGCTCCTTCCCGTTGGTGCGCAGGGGCCGGCACAGGCGGCACGGACCGGATGGTTGCTTACGTCAACGACGAGGACCGCGTAAACTTTGACCTGACTGTGCCGCTGAGCCGTGTCATGACGCAGCCGCAAGTTACCGAGATGGCGTACCTGACCGCGTATGCGGCCCAGATTGGCCAGGTCAAGTTCTTGTACACCCAGTGCGCTCGCTACGGCGACGGCATCTAAGGAGGGTATAACGCATGCGTATCTTCGCGAAAAGAGCATTTCAATTTGATCACCCGGCGGGCCATGAGCCCGCTGTTGTTGTTCAGTCTCAGAGCTTTGCTGATGTACCGGATTGGGTCGCGGCGTCGACCATGTTCAAGTTGGCAAGTATAAGCGGTGACGTCACTGTGATCGAGAGCAAGCAAGACGAAAAGGCAGCTGAGAGTGGAAAAGGCAAAGCATCCACGAGAGGTAGAAAAGGAAATCCCAGCGAGAAGGTTAAGGAACCAGGAGAGGGTGGCCTCCCTGCAGAAGGCGAAGGTTTCGACGTCCCCACAGAAGGGGAAGGTACCGACGTACTTGATGATGAGCTCTAAAGGCAGGTGAGCTCGTATGTCAATCGCAAATGACGGGGGTCTGAGCGCGTCCGGGGTTATCGGACGCGCTTCAAATATCAGGCCAGGGAGTAACCCCCCATTTACGTATGATGACTTCCTCGCTATGTACCCTCAGTTCGGTCCTGATGCTAACGGGGTCTACGTTGTGCCGCAGGCGATCACGCAAATGTACATCGACCTGGCCAACGCAAGCATTCGACAGGCACGTTGGCACGCTTACTGGAGAACTGCGATGGGTTGGTTTGTCGCCCATTTCTGCACCCTCTATCTCCAGGGCACAGCAGACCCGAACAGCGGCGCTGCTGGGGTCTTGGCCGCCGGACAGACTAGGGGACTGGTTACTTCTGAGTCAGCGGGTGACGTATCGGCCAGCATCGATTATTCAGCGATTGCGCAGGATCTGGACGGTTGGGCTGCATGGAAGCTGACTATCTATGGCCAGCAGCTCGCGACGATCGGCAGGATAGTCGGGGCAGGTGGCATTTATGTTTACTAGGAGTGGCACCCATGTTTAGCGCCCTGTCCAATGTCACCACGGGCATCGATAAGACAAACGAGATCAAGAAGCTCCTGGACGGCCTGGCGAGGAAGCAAGTGTATGTGGGAATCCCGGAAGGCGGCGAGAGGGTTGAGGAACCGGGCCAGGCTATCACAAACGCTCAGCTGCTTTATGTGCACACACACGGCGTACGCCAAAAGGCCATGCGTGACGAGATGAATCCAAAAGTGGAGAGCGGCGAGATGACGTACAGCAAGGCCTATGAGTTGTGGCTGCAAACACATGGTTCTCCACTTTGGCACTCACCGCCGCGCCCGGTTCTCGAACCCGCCATCGAGTACAACAAGGAGGCGATCGCCAAGCAGTTGCGAAGGGTGTCGGAGGTTGCCCTTGATGGTGGCGACCCGACACCTGAGCTGCACAAAGCAGGCATGATGGGGCAAAACTTCGCGCGGGACTGGTTTACGAACCCTGCAAATGGATGGCCTCCTAACGCCCCGACTACTGTAAAGAGAAAAGGTAGCGATAAACCCCTGATTGATACCGGGGAGCTGCGTAAAGCTATCACCTACGTTGTGAAGGACTGATGTAAGTGATAAACGTAAGTCGTGTCATCACAAGCCCGAATTTAGCCCAGCCCTATGTTGTTCATCGCAAGTCCGCTACCTGGTCCGCTGGCCGCACGGTGCTGACCGAAACACAGCTGACGATGAGAGGAGTTGTGACTGTAGCGGACGCCGAAACAATGGAGCAGCTGCCGGAGGGTGATCGCGTTTCAGGTTTGATGTGCTTCTATGCCAACCGGGAATTGTTCAGGACACGGGAAGACGGCACGTCCGACCAGATCGTATGGCGCGGCGAGCGGTACCGGGTGAAGCAGGTTTTCCCGTATGGGGACTACGGCTACTACAAGGCTGTGGCTGAAAGGATGGCAGGTGATTAAAGATGGCGGACACGGTACTCTCGTTAACCGAGATCGAGAATATTTTTTGGCTGTTCACCATCAAGAGTCTTGGTCTTGATCCTGTAGCAGACAAAAGCCAAAAACGGATTCGCATCGGGTACCCGGCAGAAGGTGCCCCGGCCTGGAAGCATGACGAAGACGTTGGTTTTATTTTCATCGCAAGTGTTGACGAGCCCATTACACAGCAGGTCGAGGTGGGGTACAACAAGATGAGTGAGACCGCGGCCGAGCGTGTCGCCAGCTACACGAGGGTGCATCAGGTAACATGGACCTTTTATGGACCGAATAGTTTCGACGATGCGGACCGAGTGCGATCTGGCTTATATACCCATCCCGCACTGTTCGCTCCGCTGCGTCTTGTAACCAGCGTTACCGCTCCCGTCCGTTTGCCGGAGTTGTTTGCCGGACAATGGTGGGAGCGCTCCACTTTTACTGCGCGGTTTAACGAGAAGGTTGTTCGCACATCCTCGGTCAACTACATCGAGTCGGCAGAGGTAAAAGTTGTCCCGAACAGGTAAGAAAGGTAGGTGTTTTTCTTGGCGCAATCTCTTGACGACATCGTAAAGGTGAACGTCACTGTATCACCGCAGGCGCAAAGTGCCGGGTCTTTCGACATCGGCTTGATCGTCGGTAAGTCAGCGGTTATTTCCACGCAGGACCGTGTGAAGATTTATACAAGCCTCGCAAGCATGAAGTCTGATGGCTGGACCGGCGAAGAACCTGAGTACAAAGCGGCTGCACTATACTTCAGCCAATCTCCTACTCCATCGAAACTCGTGGTGGGCAGATGGGATGGGACCGGGGAAACGGCAGTTGATGCCGTAGATGCTTGCCGCGCCGCGAATAATGACTGGTATGGCTGCTACGTTGTGAATGCGACTCCCGAAGAGATCGAGGAGGTAGCTGCAGCTGTAGAAGCAATGAAACCAGAGTCGACGTTTTTCTACACGACGAATGACGAGGCCGTGAAGAATGGGACACCGGGGAACATCATGGAGGCATTGAAGGGTGCCGGCTACAAACGTACATTCGGTATGTTCAGTACCACTGAGCATGCAGCGGCTGCCGTAATGGGTTATGCGATGGGCGCGAATACCGGCGGAGCAAATTCTGCGTACACGTTGGCCTACAAATCATTGGTTGGTGTAACCCCTGAGCCTCTCTCCACGACAGAGGTGCAGAAAATCCTCGCCCTGAACGGCAACGCATACACGCACTACGGGACCAACTACAAACTGCTTGTACAGGGCACTATGGCAAACGGCGTACCCTTTGACGAAGTTCTGAATCTGGATATGCTCACGGCAGAAATCCAGATCGGGGCGGTCAACGCTCTTGTGCGAGCGGCAAAGATCCCGCAAACCGAGGACGGGATGTCGCTTTTGATCAACGCAATTGAGGAACAGTGTGAAAAGTCGGTAGTCCGGGGAGCCATTGCACCGGGTGTGTGGAAGGCCTCACCTGTGCTGACCTTACAAAGAGGCGATACGCTGTCGAAAGGATACTTGGTGTTGGCCGAGAGCATCGCAAGCCAAACGCAAGAAGACCGTGAAGCTCGGAAGGCTCCACCGATTTATGTACCAGTAAAGATGGCCGGGGCGATCGAACATGTGGTTATTAATGTGACGGTCAACCGCTAGAAAGGATGTGAAGGTAAGTGGCGTATACAACATACAGCTTTGAGGACGTATCGCTGGTGATCTCGCACCCGTCGGTAGGGCAGTACGTGGCGACTGGAAAAGGTCTTGGCAGCATCACTACCACCATGACGACTGAGCGTACGGTGCATGATGTCTCTGCCGACGGGTCGGTCATGGTCTCAAAGATTGTTGGGCGCAATGGCAGCCACACTATTTCCGTTCAACAGACATCCGATCTGAACAAGTGGCTGACGAAGTTGTACAACTACCTGGAGCAGGCGCCGGCATCCGAGTGGGCTAGGATCAGCCTTACGATTCGTTCACCGTACATGCAGGATTTGATCCGCTCGACCGGTGTATCTTTCCAGAAGCTGCCGGATAAGCCGTACCAGGCACAAGGGCAGCAGGTGAGCTGGGTGCTTATGGCAGCTGACGTCGATCAGACAGTCGCATAGAACAATACATTTTAAAGAAGAGCCTAAAAGCTCTTTTTACTTTTAGGGAGGGAACGGCATGCAACCGCGCGTGAACTACAAAGACGTTGAGGTGAAGGGCCGGAAGTTCCGTATTCGGAAATTTTCGGCCCGTGTGGGTTCTTTCATGATCATCAAGTTGACTTCGATTTTGGCGCCGATGTTTTCTCGCATGAAACTGAGGGCGGGAGGCATCGAGGATTTTAACCCCGATGACTTTGATATCTCGGGCTTTTTGGAGCCGCTCGCCAGAATGTCGGAAAAAGACTTCAACTACATCCAGGAGCAAGCTCTTCGGGTCTGCTTCGAGCTGTTGCCCGCCGGGCCCGCACCGGTGCTGAACGAAAACGGCTCGTTTGGGGTAGCGGACCTGGAGGACGACACGGCAGCCGTCATGGAACTGACGATCCACGCGCTCGGATTCAATCTGACCGGTTTTTTTCAAGACAGCGGCCTGAGTGGACTAATGGCCGGCTTGACTTCATCCCGGCAAGACTGATTAACGTGGACGAGTTTCTGTTCGCCCCTGTCCTCGGCGGTCTCTGGCAACACCGGGATGTCGTTGAGGATGTGTTCGACATCGATGATCTGTTGGACGCTCACGAAATCATGGCAGTGCGGGAAGAAAATATACGCAGAGCGCAAGAAGCGGCCAGACTGCAGCAGGAAGGGGGGACGCTAAGATGATTGACGTGATCAAAGAGTACTTGGTCTCGCTCGGGATGCAGGTAGACAAGAAGTCATTTGACGCAGCAGATAAAACGATCAATACGCTCGAACAAGGCGTCAAAAGCTTTGCGGGGTCGACAATCCGAAACTTCGCCCTAGCGAGTACGGCTGTTGTCAGCGCGATGGCCACCGCGAGCATCGGTATCCTGACCTTTCTCGGCAGTCTGGCAAAAGCCGATCTGGAGACTGAGAAGTTCGCCCGGCGGATGTGGCTATCAAAGGATGCTGCAGCAGAGCTGAGCAACACTCTAAAGGCCATGGGCGCTACGATCGAAGACCTATACCTCAGTCCAGAGCTCATGCGGAACTTTCAGCAGCTCCGTTCCACGATAAACGAGATGAAGCCTCCACCTGAGTTTCAGAACCAGATGAAGTTCATACGGTCGATCCAGTTCGAGTTTCAACGGCTGCGCCTGGAAGCGACATATGGGCTGCAGTGGATCGGCTATTACCTGTTCAAGTACCTGGAAGGGCCGTTGGTGAGGGTTAAAACCACTTTGCAGGCCATGAACAAAAACGTTATCCAGAACATGCCGAATTGGTCGAAGAATATCGCACAGGTACTGAGTTGGGTTGGTCGTCTCGGTGCGACCTTCATTCATGCAGGCGCTGATGTGCTTCGGCTAGTCTCAGAACTCGGCGATCGTATCCCGCGGACTATCAAGATCATCGGAGCGTCTTTGCTAGGGCTGGCCGTACTGCTGAAAACAGGGCCGCTTGGAATCATATTCGCCCTTTTGACGTCGTTGCTTTTGCTTCTTGACGACTTTTACACGTTTCTGGAAGGCGGCGAAAGTGCTCTCGGCCCGCTGTGGAAGAAGCTGCAGGACTTTTACAAGCTCCTCAAAGACACTGGCGCCATCGATCGGTTGGGAAAAGCGTTTGACAACGTATTTCGAACGATCGAGGACTGGCTTAAACGAGCATGGGGTTGGTTGCAGCAGCTCTACAACAAGTTGCAAGAGCGCGGCTATCTCGATACCCTGGAGAGCGCGTGGTCGTCAACGTTTGGGCTGTTGTTCAAGATTGTGCAAGGTCTGTGGGGCTGGGTTACGGCTTTCTTTGACGAGTTGAATGACGAAGGAATCTTATCCGGATTGATCGACTCGGTCATTGATCTCGGTAAAGAGATCAACGAAACGATTGGCTGGGTAGCCGATCTGGTCTCCAAGTTTTTGGAACTGGAAGAAGTGCAGAGCGTTTTGGAGGGGATCGGGAACTTCGTGTCCGGGACGCTGAAGTTCGCGCTTGAACTGGTCAAGAATACGATCGACGGCATCACAAACAGCATAAAGATTGCACGTGCATGGCTATCCGGGGACGACGAGGGGCTGCAGCAGGCTTTAAAAGAGCAGGACGCGCTGAGGAAACGGGAAGCTGAGTTCGGCCAGCGCTACGGCGGGAAGATCAAAGACTTTTTCAACTTCATGTTTGTGGATGAGAACGCACCGAATCCGTTTCTCTCTGGTACAGCCGAGTCAAGCAAACAAGCAGACAAGATCAATACCAGTGTCACTAACCTACCAAAGGGAATGGAGCCATCATTCAAAAAGGCGCTGAATGAATCGGAGCTTGTAAAGGGGTTCCGCAGTTTCAATCAGGACCTGAACAAAGGTTTTAACCTGCTGGCCATGATGATTAACCCGGAAGCACTCCGACAGTACCATGATATGAGTATGGGCGGACTGCCGAGCAGCTACATGTACACAGCAAGCACGACTTCCAATCAAACAATCATCAGGACCGAAAACAAACCTACGTTCTACATTACCAGCACTGACCCGAAAGCTGCTGCTCAAGAAGTAGGGCAAATATGGACGGGCATGAATATCCGCAGCATGCGTCCCGCTTTCGGATAGGAGTGATTGTATGGCGATCAATCCAATTCTGGACCTCAGCTCTCAGCCTATCGCGTCGCTCGTCTACCTGAAGACCAACATCGGCGGCTGGTTTTTTGACGCTTTCTTGCGATCGACGCACACCAGCCGTCTGAACATCACCCAACACCCGGTCCAGACGGGAGCTGCACTCACGGATCACGCTTTTCTACAACCCAAAGAGCTGACCATGGAGATCGGGATGTCGGACACGGCGACCGGTCTCATACCAGGTCAGTTTACGGGCGGCTGGAGCCGGTCCGTGCAAGCGTTCAAGGTGTTGCAAGAACTGCAGGCCTTGCGCGTTCCGCTCCAGGTGCACACCCGTTTGGGTTTGTACCAAAACATGCTCATAGAAGAGATCTCTGCACCTGACGATTTCACGACGCTGTGGGGGCTGCGGTGCACAGTGACTCTGCGAGAGATCATCGTCGCGCAGGTGCGGACGGTGAAGATCAGCAGCAAACCGGCTGTGACGGATCGGGCAAATCGTGGGAAGTTGGAACCCGGCGACCCTAATCAGAGCGTTCTAAAGCAATGGGGGGTTGACAAGGCGATGAGCAAATTGTTTGGAGGGTGATTTTATGCCGAGCACTATCTTGCCGATTGTCCCGTCCATGAATCAAAACTTTACTTGCACGCTTCCTGTCGATTCCAAGAACATCACACTGGATTTTTCTTTGACGTACAACACACCGGGTGGGTACTGGTTTATGTCTATTACCGACCATGAAACGGGAAAGTTATTGGTTGATTCTTTACCTTTGCTGCCAGGAGAATATCCTGCTGCTAACTTGTTGAGTCAATATAGCTATTTGGAAATTGGAAGTGCAGTGCTCGTTTCGGTTACGGGTGATGGCACAATGCCTACATTTGAATCTTTGGGAAGAGACCATTTCGTGTTATGGGGAGACAATACCTCATAAATTGAGTAAAGGGCCCTTTCCAAAATACGATCATTAGCAAAATTCTACAAAAAACCCTCCTTTTTATGGTAGTATACCGTTAATCAATAAATTAGGGGGTAATTGGATGAGCTTTTTAAGAGTGCTTCTCGCGGTATTTATTGTAGCTTCGCTCACTGCGAACGTAGCGTATGCAGCTGAGACCCCGATGAAAGCAAACACAGTGACAACTCTGCAGAAAGAACAACCAATCAGGGGGTTGCCGGCCACAGCTAAAGATATTGCAGAGGCTAAAGACAAAAGAAAATTTGTAGAAGATAACTATGCAAACCTTTTGAAGACATTTCCAGACACAGTTGATATGGCTTCGACTGGCCGGACGTTTGTAAGAGTCCGGAAAGGATTGTATCAGGAAGCGAAGCTCACTAACAGTCGGTATGATTTGGTCCTGCAGCTTGGTGTTACTAGCCTTGTGCCTGCAGACCAAAGAGATACTATAATTTTTAAATTGGTACTTCCAGACGGTCGAGAAATCGGGGCTGCTGAAATCGGGCTCGATGAGGAATCTTTATGGGTACAACAATTTTTTGCTTATCCTCTCCAAAAGCTATTGCCCATTACCGTGAATGTCTGCTTTGGGGTATCTGAAAAGGTCGACCCTTCTACCTGCATTTTAAGGGTATACGATGGAAATGAGCACATAGATCTTAAATTAAACAGTTACTGGGAAAACGGCCGGATGCAAGTGAAAATATGATTACTTTCATTAAACCGCTCCTTTTGGGGCGTTTTTCTTTTCGTCAGATCTGGGGGGAGATGGTGGCGTGGCAGACATCAAGAGCCTCGCTATTTATGAAGCACAGGTACAGGGTGTAGATGTCAATATCGTACTGGCTACACTGGAAGCAGAGACGAATTTCAGGAATATAACGGGCGACCATGGAAACGCTCTGGGCCCTGGACAAGTGTGGCCGAAGTGGCATACGGACTCTTTCAAGTGGGCAGCTGAACGATTTCACCTGGTTTGGCCATCAACATTGCAGGAGCAGACCAAACTTGTCCTGAGCAATGACCACTTTGCTACGGCCGTAGCTGTACGTGTGATCGGCAGGGCTTGGAAAGCGGCCAAAGGCGATTTTCGAGAGTTTTCCAAAATATATGTCGGCCCGAAGATCCCGGATTCCGATTACCAGCGTCGTTTAAACATCTATTTAAAGTACACCGGCGGGGCTGGCGCCGCAGCCGTCGCGTCTGCTCCTATCGGGTCTGTATATGGGGGCTTTGGCAGCGATCAAGCCCCGAGCCAATTCAATGATGTGGTGATCCCCTCAACAAACTACGGTGTGGTTGCGAACAGCCAAAGGTACGGTAACGTCCTGTATGGGCGACGATACCGTGTACTGGTAGCTAACTCGAAAGGTACGGCGCTTGACGTATCACAGTTGAGGTGCACATTTGATGTTCAAAAGACCATGATGCAGCCGCAGTTTTCAACGGTGACCATCTATAACTTGAGTGCTGCTACAGAGAACCAGATCATAAATGAAGGGGATACCATCATCTTGGAGGCAGGATATGAAGGTGAGCAATACGGACTGATTTTTCGGGGGGATGTTGTTCAGCCGATCCGCGGCAAAGAAGACGGTGTGACGTACAAGCTAACGTTGAACTCCATAGACAGCGACAGAGCGCTCAACTTTGGCTTTGTCGCTTTTTCTGTGTCCAAGGGGCAAACCTCTCGGGATATTGTCCAAAATGTCGCCAGCAAAGCTAGGCTGCCAATGGAATTGGGATTTATCTCGGATGGCCTCTCAACGGCCAAGCTTACGCGCGGTAAAGTGTTCTTCGGTACGGCAAAGGACTATTTGAGGCAGTTGGCCCATTCAAACGCTGCTACGTTCTACATGGAGGACGGCAAGGTAAATATCATCCAGGCGACCGATTATCCGCCAAACGAAATCGTTGACCTGGCTCCGGAGTCGGGCTTGATTGGCACACCGCAGCAGAGCGATTACGGGGTGAGCTTTAAGTGCCTGCTCAATCCGCGATTGAAACTCAACTCGCTTGTTCGGATCAACAACAGCCTGATTCAAGCGCAGACTTACCAGTTCGGTCAGATTCCGCGTGCGCTGGATGCAGAGGGGATTTACCGGATAATTGAGCTGCGCCACACCGGTGATACCCGAGGTGATACGTGGTACACGGAGTGTACAGCCGTTTCCCAAGCCGGTGGCGTCGTACCGGGCCTGATGTCGTCGCCCAGTGCAAATCCTTGGAGGTGAGTCATTTGTCAGTCCCCGTCAGCGAGCGTATAAAAGAAAACAGCATTGAGTTTTATAACACGTTGCTCGATAAGGTTTTTAACTCACTTCGTGTCAGTGTCCCCGGCATTATACAAGACTTTGATCCGATTACGCAAACAGCCACGGTACAGATTGCACTTCGTGAGCACGTGCGGCAGGAGAACATGGAGTACGCCTGGACAGCCATTCCTTCGCTGCAGGACGTTCCGATCGTCTTCCCTAGGGGCGGCGGGTATGTCCTCACGTTTCCGGTCCGACCTGGCGATGAGTGCCTGGTGGTCTTTTCGGACATGTGCATCGACGCGTGGTTTAGTCTGGGAGGGGTGCAAAACCAGATTGAGAAGCGCCGGCATGACCTCTCGGATGCGATCGCCATCCCCGGGTTGTGGTCCCAGCCGAGACGTCTGCAGGACTATTCAACCAAACACGTGGAGCTGCGCGATGAGAGCAGAGCGCAGTTTGTCCGCATCACAGAGGACGCGATTGATCTTGTCGCGCCGCGGGTCCGCGTGAACGGTGTGAATATCACGGATAGCGAGCACTACAACAGCTGGATAAACGGAGGAGGGAAGGTTGATACATGATCTATCGTCCGATGGTCGGCGGAGACTACACCATGGGCCTTCCATTCTTGTCCGGCGCGGATGCTGTTAAACAGGCTATCAACACGCGCTTGAAACTTCTCATGAACGAATGGTGGGAGCAGATGGACGATGGCCTACCTCTCTTTCAACACATCCTCGGGGTAAAAGGGCATCCGGATAGTCTGCGAGCGGTTGATTTGCTCGTACAAGAACGGATCATGGGCACGCCACATGTCTCCAGAATTGTAGATTTTCAAAGCTCATACGATGGCCGCGCGTACTCTTGCCAGTGTAGTGTAGAAACGACATTCGGCGAGACGCTCCCGATTACGACTACGTTCTGATGGAGGTGAAAAGGAAAATGGCCTACTTCACACCATACATCGACGAAACCGGCTTCCACATACCAAGTTACACAGACATCCGTGACGAGTTGATCGATCAAGCCAAGCAAATATTTGGTCAGGACATCTATCTCGGAAACGACAGCCAGGATTATCAACTCATCTCCGTTTTTGCAAACAAGCTCTATGACGCCTACCTAACCTGCCAAGCCGTTTACAACAGCAGGGGGCCATCAACCGCCGTAGGTACGGGACTGGATGTCATCGTAGGAGTAAACGGCATAAGGCGTCTGAAAAGCACAGCCTCGAAAGCAACGGTGGTACTGACTGGTACGCCCGGAACGCTTATCACGAATGGAGTTGTCTCTGATGCAGGCGGGAATCAGTGGGTATTGCTGTCTCCAGTGACAATCGGTTCAAACGGGATCGTTACTACGGTAGCCACTTGTCAGGTGCCCGGGCCAATCGAGGCGGCCCCCAACACTATTACCGGAATTGTCACACCGACCCTGGGTTGGACCAGTGTGACGAACCCCGAGCCGGCGATCCCGGGAAGGCACACCGAAACAGATCCACAGCTACGTGCCCGCCAGGCGATCAGCACGGCCAATCCAAGCCGAACGGTGCTGGAGGGTATAAAAGGCGGCATCGCAGCGATAAGCGGCGTCACGCGCTATGAGGTGTACGAAAACGACACGGATGTGGAAAACGAAATGAGGCATCCTCCACACTCAATTACTGCTGTCGTTGAAGGTGGCGCCGATGAGGATATAGCTCAAACTCTCTTCAATCGGAAGACGCCCGGCTGCTATACCAATGGCACGACGATCGTAACGGTAACGGATAAGTACGGAGAGTCCACCCCGATCAGATTTTTCCGGCCGGCTTACGTGGATATAGACGTTGTAGTAAGCGTGAGGAGGCTGACCGGTTATACCACTCAAACGGCCGGCGATATCACCGAATACGTGGCCGAGTTCATCAACAGCCTGCAGATCGGCAGCAGTTTGGCCATATCCAGCCTGTGGGGCGCAGCTTTGCAAGCCAACCGGGTTCCGACAAACCCGTACTTCTCCATCGTCAGTTTGACGGCTGCAAGGGCGGGAGAGCCGCAAGGGACTACCGATATTGCGCTTCTCTTTAACGAGGCGGCCAGGTGCTCACCTGAGAACGTTACAGTTAACATTGCAGGATAGGAGGCGGGGCATGTCTATCACGCCGTATCTGGACTTGATCACTTCTCAACATCGCGACAAAGACAAGTTTATCCGCTGGGCGACCGTCTTGCTTGAAAAAATAGACGCCGCGGCCACTGCAGCAAACAGCATACCAAGCGCGTTTGACATTGAGAATGCTGTTGGGGTGCAGCTGGACACTCAAGGAGAGCTGATCGGCAGAACAAGGTATCTGCCTTTCCAGCTTCCCGACGGCACGTCTCCAGTACTGAACGACGAGGACTACCGTACCGCGTTGAAAGCCAAGATCGCGCAGAACCAGTGGGACGGAACGATACCGAAAATATACGAGTTATGGGATGATCTGTTTCCCGGTGCAAAATTGCGGATCACGGATAACCAAGACATGAGCATGAAGGCAACCATCCGGGGCGAGCTCGGATTGCAAAGCGTCCACCTGGTGACCGTCGGATACATCATCCCGAAGCCAACAGGGGTACGCTTAGACATCGCCTGGGAGTCCGAACTCAGCCGAGTTGATTACGTGGGGATGCTCGTGACAGAAAGGGATGTAGTACAGATTGCTTGTGAGGTTCCAGAGTAGATCAAAAGGAGGGCGGAGTAAATGGCGTTATACGGACAGATGGTTATCACCGATTTGGGCAGGAGGCTGTATGCGAAGGCGCAGACCGGATCTCCGCTCGTCTTCACGAAGATGGGGATCGGTTCCGGTTCGTATTCTGGGGACCCAAGGAGCCTAACGGAGCTAGTCCGTCCGATCGGCTACTTTGAAATAAACTCAATCACGGCGACCGGAGACACGGCTCACGTCAAGGGTGTTTTCTCAAACATGGAGATCACACAGACAACCTATTCCTGCGAGCTCGGGTTGTACGCCAATGATCCGGATTACGGGGAGATCTTGTACGCCTACGCGAATGCCGGGAGCAATGGAGACTACATCCCGGCGATCGCGGCAGGCCCGTTCTCTCGGGAGTTTCAGATCAACGTGGTTGTCGGCAGTGCAACTGAGGTGACGGCAACTATTCCCTCAACAGCCTTTGTTGCAGTTTCTGACTTCGATGAGCATGTAAACAACAAAGACATCCACATTACACGCGGCGAATTTGAGGCAGCCATTTCGAGTCTCAGGAACGAGGTGCAGCTTATCAAGTCCACATTCCCGGACAGCTTCACGCACAACCTGTTCTCAAAAGTGTTCACGACACTTGATGGAGTTGTGCTCACTCGTGGTTACTTCAATGAGGCACAGGCCCGCCTGGAGGTGTGATTCCAGCATGAGGAAACTTTCGGATAACGGCCATTTAAGACGAAAGGGGGAGAAACATGGCATATACTCTTCATGAAACAAAAAGTGTCAGCGAGTACAAAAACGTCGAAATTTCTGGATGGACTGCATTTGTACAGGCGCAGTTGAACGGTGGGAATGTTATCCCTTATGTTGATACAGAAATTGGTAGTGGTGTTTCTTTTAGTCCGATATCATCATCGGTTTTCAACAAGTATAGATGGAAATTTGTACTGGAAATACCCACAAAAGCCGGGATGAAGACACTTGAATCTAGTGTTTTCACTTCAACATCATTTACTCAGTCTATGGGGCCGTTTGGTAGTGGATACACGACAGCTAATGATAATATTCCACAGGGAAATCAAACGGCGTCTTACAAGCTATATAAAGAACTGATCAACAACAACCCATCAATCAACCTAACGTCCCCTCTTAACAATCAAACATTATCCGAAGGTAACGTGTTCAGCATCCAGGGATCGGCCGGCGACACTGACAGCGGCAACGTGGTGACGGTCAAGTTCAAGATCAACGGCGGAACAGCTAGGGCTATCGCCTCCGGCGTCTCGGATGGCAGCAGCCCTATATCTTTTTCCAAGGCCCTCACTTACAGCAACAAACGACTTTGGGACGGCAGCACGGACGTTGCCGGCGTCGATCTGGCTGAAGGCGTCGACCACACCCTCACCGTATGGGCCGAGGACGACCAGGGCGGCAAGTCGGCAGAGATCACACGCAAGTTCCGCGTCATCTGGAACCGGCCGCCGACCATTTCTGGAACCGACACGGACCTGGGCGTAATAAGCGTCGCGCCGAGCCAGACATATACCGTGAGCGATCCCGAGGGCCAGTCGTTCACCATCACGGAGTATCTGGACGGAGAAGTGCTGCGAACGTTCTCGGGTGTGGCCGGTCAGGAGTATACAGTGACTGTCCCAACCGATAAATGGCTCCGCACGTCCCTTGCACAGCACACGCTGAAAGTCCGCGCCACCGACAGCGCCGGCCAGTATTCAGAACGGATTTACACGTTCACGCGGACGGACGACCGGATCGTCTTTGAACTTGATGAACCGTTCCTGACCGACGCGAAGGCCAACCGTATCCTGGTCACGCTTGATGCTGTGATCCCATCCGGCGCCTCGTATATCGTGGAGGCGTGCAACAACGCCTTCGACGCGCAGCCGACCTGGGAAGATGTTACCGGCCCCGTATCCGCCGGCCGCGGATATATCTTCACCAACGAAACGAAGACGGCAGCCAATTGGGGTGTCAGCATCCGTTTCACCTTCCTGAAAGGGACGGCAACAGAAAAAATCCTTATCAACGGGTTTGGGGGTGCGTTTGATTGATTGAGTTGAAAAGACAAAAGCCAATCTCGCAGATTCGCGAAGAGGAACGGCAGAGCCCCGAGGCCAGAATCGCTCAGCTTGAAGAGGAGAACGCCGACCTTCATTCCACCATCCAAAAACTCCAAAACGACCGAAAGACGCTCATGCTGGCCGTGACGGAGTTGTATGAGTTGCTGATTCAACAACAACAGTCAGGAGGGACATCGTAGTGCTTATCGTTGCATCGATATACGCTGATTTGATTCGGGAAGGGGACAAGACAATTGACCAGGTGCCGGAGAGTCTGAGAGATGAGGTGCAAAAACTGCTTGATGAGGACAGTTAGGCGAATGGTTATCAACTTGCTCTTGTATCTCCTGAAAGGAGGTGACGAACCCGTGAAAGCTATCATCGCTATTTACTCGGCCCTCATCATTGAGGGGGATATAGTGATCTGCGACGTGCCAAAATCCATCCGCGAAGACGTTCGCGGACAACTGCGGCAGCTCGGTCTTTCCCATCTGGCTGATGTCCAGTGCGCAGACGAGCCGCAGTGACGCCTTTTCTCAGTTCGACGAGAGAAGGCGTTTTTTCATGGGGAGCTGCAGACGTGGCTCCCCTTTTTGCATCAAGACCGTGAGCCCGCCCCGTGCCGAGCGGGACATTAGTTTTGCCCTTGGGGCCAGGAGGAAAGACCATTGAGCATTAAAAACACTTTGATCACAGCAGCAATTGGAACGAATGGAAAAGAAGCAGCCTTTGGTGGGGCTGTAGCCGTTGTTGGATCAGCGGCAAGCGCTTTTCTTGGGGGGTGGGACATCACCCTCAAGCTACTGGTATATGCCATGATCGCAGACTATATCACGGGGTTGCTCGGGGCCATCAAAAACAAAAAAGTGGACTCGGATGTTATGTTCTGGGGCGGAGTGCGAAAGAGTGTTATTCTGCTCGTAGTTGGTCTGGCCGTCATGCTGGATCAGCTCATGGGGAATGACTCGCCGGTGTTCAGGACATTGGCCTTGTACTTCTACATCGGTCGAGAAGGTATCTCCATTCTCGAAAACCTGGGGCACCTTGGCGTACCGTTTCCTGCTTTTTTCAAGCAGATCATGGAACAGTTGAATGAAAGGGGGGATCAAGGTGGCAGCAACTAAAGGTATCGATTGTGCAGTTCCCTTGACGGCAGAAAAAGCAAAAGAGATGGCGGCGGCAGGCATGCGTTTTGTTTGCCGCTACCTGGTCCCTGTCAGCATGGCATGGAAGCGCCTGACCAGGGCAGAAGCCGAGGCGATCACGGCCGCCGGTATGAAGATCGTGTCCGTTTTCCAACGCGGCGCCAATGACGCAGCAGGCGGCGCTCCGAACGGCACCCGCGATGGAAAGGCAGCTTACCAAGAGGCCAAGGCAATTGGTCAGCCGGCCGGCACAGCCATCTACTTCGCCGTGGACTTCGACGCGCAGCCGAAGGACTACGACGCGATCGAGGCATACCTGAGAGCGGCAGCCAAGGAGCTGCCCGGCTATAACGTGGGAGTATACGGTTCTTATGCCGTCGTGGAAGAGATGGCCCGTCGCGGAGCATGTGCCCACTTCTGGCAGACGTATGCATGGAGTAAGGGGCGCCTCTCTGCTGCCACAAACATCTACCAGTACAAAAACGGCCAGACGCTGGCCGGCCATACGGTGGATTTCAATGAGTCGTTCGGCGACGAAGGGTGGTGGGATACGAGTATGAAAAATGTGGATAAGCCTGTAAATAACTCTGTTGATAAAGAAGCGGCCGAGAAAGTGATCAGTGTTTTGGGATCACTTTGGATGGCAAGTGCGGATAAAAAGGTCCAAGATGCTGCGCACTACGCTGCCAATGCACTGCGGGATGCGGCCGGGATACCTAGACCATAAGAGAAGCCCTCTGCCGGGAAGCCGGTGGAGGGCTTTGTTTTGTTTTTATCTGCTCCGTACCATCTCCACTAGTCCATGATCAAGCTGATGGCTGTGGAGCGGGTGCCTTTTCATGGCGTCCATGACCTTGCTCGTGTCGATCGCCAGGTAGTGCTCCAGCGTCTGGACACGAGCGTGGCCGCTGATCTCTTTCAAGACGAACAGGTCCACTCCCTGCTTGTGCAGGAACGTCAGGCAGCTACGCCGCAGCGCATGGAGGCTGAGCCCGTCCTTGTAGATGCCGAGCTTCTTGGCATATGACTTGAACAGCCAGTCGATCCCCTTCTCGCTGTATGGCTTACCGTATTTGGTCAGAAACAAGGTCTGGTCGTCCTCATTCGTGACAAAGTATTTCCTGCCGCACCGGTACCGGTTGATTTCGTGTCGACTCTTCCTCTTCCTCTTCTTTTTCTGAATCTCCTCATACACGATCCCGTTTTGCAGATAGAGCTGCAGCGCGTTGACCAACTGCGGAATCATCGGGATCACCCGGTCCTTACCGCCTTTCCCGTCCCGCACATGGATGTACCCCTCTTCGAAGTTGACGTCGTATGTTTTCAAGGTGATCAGCTCGCTCACCCGAACGCCAGTAAAAAGGAACGTGGCAAAGATGGCGTAGTCGCGGATCGCATACCTTCCAGTCAGCATAATCCCGTCCAGCAGAGTTTTTGCCTGCTGCTCCCCAAGCGTAATCGGCACCGTCTTGGGCACCTTCATCCCCTGGATGTTCTTGGCCGGGTTTTTGACGATGTCGTAGTCGTCGTGATCGACAAAGTACTCATAGAACGACCGGATCACGGACATATGCCGATTGACGGTACGTGGCGCCAGACCAGCGTCGACGAGACTGAATTTGTACTCACGGATATCCTGCTGCCGAAGCTCCAGCACGTCTTGCGTGGTAAAATGGCCGATGAACCGGCGCAGATCAGTTTCGTACCCAGTCAGCGTCTTCGGCCGCGCCCCTTTGTCGCTTTTCATGTACAGCAGAAATTCTCGCACGTAGAGATCGTTGGTCTGAGTTTTGACGATGCTCACCACATTCCCGTGCATGGAATCCCCTCCCTGGATTGTTCCAGAGCAGGGCCTAATGCTAAGATATAACCATCAGGCGCTGCCTGGTGGTTCAAAAGCCGTTTCTCATGTCTGCCAGGACGGGAACGGCTTTTTTAATTTTTTGTATCAGTAATTGATTTTTTGGAGCGGAAGTGGTGTTCCGTCGATTGAATAAGTCGCGGGATCGCGGCGCGAATCAGTTTGTCTGGCGAACCAAAGCGCTTGTTCGTGAAGGGACAAACATACTGCGGGTGAGTTTTGATCTCCGTTAGGTCTTCGCCTGCTCGGAATAGATTACGAAACAGTGCATCCTTTGCCTCTGCCAATACCACAGCTGGCTTGTCGCTGTAATCCTCGGAGCAGATCATCCACAAATGCTCTACTTCACGCCGAGTGAGTCGTTCGACGTTCTGACTTGAGTTACTTTTTTCTAACTTGATTCGCAATCTACCGATTTCCTCGAATGCCTCCATCACTTGCTTCCTGTGGTTCTCGGCTTCTTCCTTCCAGTAGTGAACCGTATCGACAGAGGCCCCTTGCATTGGCTGCTGCATCAGTTGACGAAGAAAAGCTGCCACAGTCTTTCCAGATGCTTCAATCTGTTCCCATTCCTTCGCCGTAAGCGTTAACGATACCTTGCGTGTAATTCCCAGTGCCTTGCGTCCAGCGCCTGGTCGTTTCCCACCTCGTGCCATATGATCACTCCTTATTGAATTAAGTTACTTAAATCATAAAAAGCAAATTCTACGCTGTCAATAGATTTAAGTAACTTAATTCAAAAAGAAAGAACAGGAGTTGGGGTGAACAATTCACCCACTTTGACCGGTGAGCAGGAATACTTTCTGAACAAGTGGGAAAGAATAAGGGCCGGCATCAGGTAAGAATTCTCGACAAAGTAGGAGGAGTTCTTAACTTTGACAAGAACTAAGAGACGCAAACGACCAACCATCAAGATAGTGGCTCATTACATGATGATTGATGGAAAGGAAGTAGAGATCAACCCATTTAAGACTGATTTACCGGATCGCTGCAAACTGGTGTTGGCTGAAATTGCAACCGGACAATCTTGCCGTTTTGTGGAGGAGGGGAAGACCGGGGACAGGAGTGAACCGGATTAAAAAAAATCTCGATTGGTACGACGGCCCGGAAAAGGGAGGTATCAAATTACGGCCTAGCCAATCACCGTAATGAGCAGACGAGAGCCTTCCAGGAATAACGGCATCATGAACAACCTCAGCGGCTCTTTGACAACAGCATTGACAACCAAATTGACAACGCACTTAAAGAAAACAGGTAAATTTAAATTAACTGGATACAAGAAAAACCGCAGTAGAATGCGGTTTGTGCAGTACGGTTAACTATTTGTAATATGGTTGATCAAATTGACAGGGTGGGGGTCGCTGGTTCGAACCCAGTCCGGATCACCATAACAGGTATATCAAGGGTTTGTAGACGATTAGACAACATAATAAATGTTGTGGTCGAATACAAACACGCTTTCAAATAGAAAGCACACTTTCTTTCAGTATCAGAAAACTGGAGGGGAGTGTGCTTTTTCGTGTTATTAAAGTTTGCCATTAAAGATTTCAAGGAGGATCGAGAATTTAAAAACTTATCGCCTAAAACAATCGAAACGTACATGTCATCCCTCAATGAGTTTCAAGAATTCTGCGGAAAACAAGAAATTGTCGATGTGAGTGACGTAACACCTAATATCATTAAAAATTATCTGATGTATTGTCAGAAAGAACGAAACAACAATGTAACGACCAGAAACAGTAAACTCCATGTTCTGAAAATCTTCTTTAATTACCTTGAAGAGATCGAAGTCATTACACAAAAACAAAATCCTGCTAAAAGAATTGGGTATGGGAAAGAGGACATAAAAATTGAAGTATTCCAAGATAGGCACATTCATCAAATGCTTAGTTACTACAGGAGATTAAAGCAACGCGAAAAATCGTTCTTTGCTTACAGAGATTACACTATGATTGTGTTTTTGCTTGGAACAGGCGTTAGATTAGGCGAATTGGTCAATCTGATCTGGAATGACGTTGACTTGAAAAACGGTACAATTATCGTTTTTGGCAAGAAGCGACAGCAAAGTTCTATCCCGTTAACCAAGAAACTGATCAAAGAACTTTGCGAGTACAGGGTATTTTGTGAGCAGACGTTTGGTGAGATTCCCGACTATGTATTTACAGACGTTGAGGGGAAAAAACTCACTGATAATGCTGTAAAGTGCGTCTTTAAGCGACTAAAAGAGATCATGAATTTTTCTGATGTACGTTTATCAGCCCATACTTTCAGACACACTTTTGCCCATAGAATGCTGATGAACGGTTGTGATGTTTTCACATTGCAAAAAATGCTCAGGCATAGCAATATTGCAATGACGCAAAGGTATCTGGCAATCTGGGGAGTAGCACTTAGGGAACAAAATTCAAAATATAATCCATTGAACACCTTGGATATTTAGAAGAGGACACATTACCGGTCAAATGAAAAGAATCTGAATGAAAACTAAGGGAGGA
>Ga0207865_100390_pt1 | contig 48626 bp, 73 predicted proteins | sample HigsolmetaAR204D_FD_184836 | JGI IMG/M metagenome (GOLD analysis project Ga0207865, IMG submission 184836) | Ionic liquid and high solid enriched microbial communities from the Joint BioEnergy Institute, USA - AR20-4-D (SPAdes) (version 2) ...
ACCTTCAAATAATTCTGGATTTCCACGATCAACTCGGGATCGCGGATCGGCTGGACTTCGCGCATATCACCACCTCGCTTGAAAAATGGCAAAAGAAAAAGCACCCGCAGGTGCTACAAAATTTCAATATCTCGCTCATTTCATCTCAGCAACCCCGCCTCTTTTAAAGGCATATTTTTCGTTGCAGTCTTTGCACTCGCAGCAAATATCCCAATTTTTGAATCCTGGGATATCATCAATTTCATATGTCACTGTGCCTTTCCCACAAGGACATTCATAAATCATGTTGATAGTCTTACCGTGATGATTTCCATAGCCAACTGAAGAAATCTTCCTTTCGATTAATCTTAGTTCCATAGTGCACCTCCCCGCATCACAATTTCGACACAAGGAGGAAACTTCCTTTTTTTGTAGATCAGCTGTAATTAATTCTTTTCCTCTCCCGCCACTCTTTCCGGTTGCGCGGATCCGGTCCGGCGAGCGACAACCGTCTCACGAATCGATTTAGCCACTTTTTCATTTCCTGATTACCCCTGTCCGCTTGTCCCGCCGATGCGGATGCACGCTCCAGATGATACGATGTTTCACGCTAATCCATCCGGCAAAGTTCTTCGGCAATTTCAACGACTTGTCTTTCACTGTGACCCCTCCCCTGAATATTTGAGGCCGGCACTTCCGGATCGTTTGCGCGGCCGGCGAGCGCCCGGGTCCTGCTCATTCACCGCTCCGGTCGCGGTCGAAAGGAGGGAGCCGCGCCCGTCTCGCTTTGCCCCGCGAGCAGGATTCGGTCATGCGGCAATTTGGGGATGAGCAGGCAAAAAGAAAAGGTCGCCGATGATCGGCAACCCTGAATTCAATTTTGGTGTTGGGATGCGGGCAGGGATTTGCACCCTGCATGCGCTCTACCAGTTCGGGTGATCATACCGCTCAGTTGCGATCTTGGCAGTAGGAGCGCCACCCGCAAGTGTCTACCTATTCCACCACCGCATCCCTATTCAGTTGACCGTCCATCTGGACGGCGACCGGGCTAACCCCGATCCCTCGTATCGGGCCGGTGGGGACCTACTGCCGCGTCTTGCACGGGTTCAGTCCCGATCAATTGGCCCTGGAAGCCCATCTCGCCCGCAGCCCCATGGACTCTACAACCGATGCCGCAACGGCTGATTGATTTCGGAGCGACAGGCGGTGGGTTCGCCCGCCGTCCCGGGATGCCGCGTCACCGGCCGCCTAGGACAGACAGTTCAGCGGCGCGGCGGGCAAATGCTTCGCTGATATCATAGTAGCACGGAATTTCCCAAAAAGTCGGCCATAATGCGGACAAAATGCGGACATAGAGCGGACATGATTTTCAGTCTTCTTTCAGCACCACCAGTCCCAGGGCTGCCGCCAACCTGTAGATGGCGATCGACTTGATCCGTCGATAGTGCCGGGTGCTGTACCCGAGAGCTGTAGCCACATCGACATCAAGCACATTGTCTTCGTCCAGGTAGCGCATCCGGATCAGCTTTTGCTGCCGGGCACCCAGCCGGCTGACCGCCTTCTCTACGCGCTCGACGTGCTTCCGGCGCCGCTCCTGCTCGTCCACATTCAGGATGGCAATTTTCTCTACCTGCGACACGACCGAATTCGTCTGGCCATGGTAGCGCGGTTCGTACAGCGGTGTGACCTTCAGTTCGTGCGGGATGTATTCCGTCACTTTGTACTCCCGGGCCAGCAGCAGATACCGCTCGACCGCCTCTTTCGTCTTTTCTTCGTCGATCTCGTATATGCCGAAGCAAAGTTGTTGTGCCCCCATACCCCTACACCTCGCTGTATGGTAAAATAGGTGTAGGAACGTCTGTTTGCTTTTTCCCCTGCATGGCCCATATGCAGGGGATTTTTTTCTAAGCAGCCTTCTCCCGCCCGCTCACGCGGATCACGGTCGGGATGCCGCGTTTGACTTTCCGGATCGTCACGATTGGCCGATATCTGTCACCGGCATTCAGCGGTTTGGCCATGAGTTATCCCCCCTCGGCGGCTCCGGCAGCGGCATCCAGTGGGTAACCTCGATCAGCGGGTCGAAAATCAGCCATAGTCCGCCAATGTATCTCAGGATATATGTGCCCCTATAGTCGCCGCGCCGATAGTACACCAGCACAGTATCGCCGCTTTTGGGCAACCTCTCCTCGACGCTGATCCACTGCTTGCTTTGTTTCAGTTGCTCAATCTCCGCTTCCAGTTCCTCAATCTCGCACCAAGGACAGCTTCGCTTCACATGATCATGTTTTTCGCACCACAGACCGCTCATTCCACCGTCACCCCGATCTCTTTGAGGATGTCGCGGGCACGTTGGCCGTTGTCAAGGTTAATGGGCGCCCATTTTGCGTGAATTATATTTCCAGCATCGTCCCATTCGACGTCTCCCTCATATGTTTCCTCGTCCCCGTAAAACCGCAACCCCTCGATCAGTTTTTGCCGTTCTTCCTCAAGTTGCTCTATATAAGCACATTCTCCGCACCGTATCCGCCCATGTCTTTCACATGTGTTCATTCCGCGGTCACTCCGAATAAAGTAATCTTTTCAAAGTCTTGACTATATGTGGTATTGGCTCACTGGTTGCCCTAATATGCGTGTCAATTTCCATCAACCCCTCGATCAGCTTGGCCCGTTCCTCCCGCAGCTTCCGGTTTTCATCTTCCAGTTCTCGAACAATTTCCTTGTATCCATCAACCGACATTTTCAGGCATTCTCGGCATGGATTTTCTTTCGTGCATTCGTCCCGCTTGTCCAGTTCAGACAGGAGGAAACGTACATCAGTTGGAGCATTCATAAGGGCTGATTCAGGATTATTTTCCGAATCTAGCTTTGAATTCTTTGCCGCAATGCAAACAAGTTCTATCAACCCATGAATCATCCAACATCCCATCTTTCCCGAATCTTCGCGATCTTCTTTTCCTTGTCCATGGTCATCCCTCCATCACCGCCAGTAGAGCAGCTTTGCAGCGGTCCGCGGGCGAAGCGTGGACGTAATCAAACATCGTCACATAGTCATTGTTGTTACGAACGACGATTTGGAGTGCCTGACAATACGCAACCCGAAGATACAGTTTGTCGATTTCTTCCTCTACTTCCCACGCGGCGGCTATGTCGGTGGAATAGCGCGGTATGTCTTCCCATGCCTTTTTCTCTGTTTGTCTCCACCCACAATTTTTCCACCCACCATTGAGGGGTCTAATGTCGTTTTCTCCGAATTCACCGATCACGACAAAATTACGCACATCGTCCCGCGTACATATTCGCGCATTAAATATCTCTTTTGCTATCCACACATCCCGTTCGCGTGGCGTCAGACTGTCCCACTTCGCCAATATCTCATCACGGGTCATGCTTGTTCCTCCATTTCAGCAAGTTTGCACGCTTCCTCAAACGTACCGTCAAACTTTCGATTGTTAACGTAGACCACAAGCTTGTCAGCCCAATAATACTCCTCAATCATTTTTCCATTGATTTTTTTATATCGTTCAGGTTTCATCCTTCTGCTCCTCCAATCCGGCAAGTTCAATTTGTTTATCGCAGTGTTTGATAATCTCTTCCAGCGTCACAGCTCACACCTCCCGTCCCTGCAGTCCATCCCATACGCTGCCGCCTCATCGACAGCCGCCACCAGCTCCACGCCCGGGCCGCAAGTCTCGCAGTACGTCTCGTTGTCCCGTAGCTCCCCCGGGCGACCGCACTCCCAGCATACCAGCACATGTTTCGCGCTCATGACTCGCTCAGCTCCTCCCTCGCCAGTTCTGCCAGCATCGCCCGCCGCTCTACCGGCGGAGCTTGTCGCAATATCTCCCGAATCGCCTCGATCCGCTCCTGATATGTCGCCCGCCGCCGCGGCGGCGGCTCGGCCGTGATCGCCACGCCGGTCTCGCTGTTGACGCGGCGGTTAGTGCGGTACAGGCGGTGGATCTTCCCGGGCATCGTTTCGGCTCCTTTCTCATGCTCAAAATAGCGTCAGTTGCCGGCCGCAATGTTCCGCCGCGACCGGGTTGATCCAGAGGACTTCCTCTGTGGCCTTCCCGCGTTGTGCGAGGGCCTGCCTTGTCTCCCGGTGCCAATGGCGTAGTCGTTCATCATATAATCGGTTCGCATATCCCGATAACAGCACCGGGCCCGGGTGATCATCGAGCAGATCCAGTAACTCCAGATGCTCATCGTCCGTCATCTCGTGCCGATAAATCGCTCCGCTTCTGGTTTCGAGAACGTATGGCGGATCTGCGAATATCAAGACGTCCGGCCGCCGATAACGCTTGATCAACTCTGTCGCTTGCTGCTGTTCTATCTGTACCCCTCGCAGACGTTCGGTGTATGTCATGATTCTGTTCGGAATGTCGCCCCATTGATGCGCAGGTTGAGGGTCCGACACATCCATGACACTCCTCCAACCCGTCCGTGCGCACATTTTCGGTCCCTGACCCATCCAGCACCGCACCAGGAACCTCCGCGCTCGCTCGAGCTCGTCCAACTCCCCCCCCGATTGGTAGGAGATGTAATATTCCTGCCGGCTGTACGGTGTCCAATAGATCAGCCGCGCCAGCTCGTCAGGTCGGTCCCGGATCACCTTAAAAAGGTTGACCACATCCCCGTCAAGGTCATTGATGGTTTCGAGCGTGGCCGGAGGTTTGTTGAAAAACACCGCGCCGCTGCCGAAAAACGGCTCGAGGTACGTTTGATGTGGCGGCATGTGCGAGATGATCCAGTCGGCCAGACTCCACTTCGATCCGGGATAGTGCAATATGCGTGGTGCGGTCATGGCAGCCCTCCTACTACAAAATCAACGACGTCGGTATGACCGACAACATCTTTTCATGCGCCAATCGATACATGTCCTTCTTGATTTCGAAGCCATAGGCGTGGCGATTGATTTCGACCGCCGCTCTCAGGGTGGAACCGCTGCCTGCGCAGGGGTCAATCACGACGTCGCCAACGTCCGTGAATATCTCGATAAGTCGTTTCAATAGCGGAACCGGCTTCTGGGTGGGATGGATCTTCGGACTATCGTCCGTCTCCCACTTGAACCAATTCAGGATCATACGGCCATCGTTGTTGAACTTCGGAAGCTTGTCACGATACAGAACGAGTCCGTATTCCGTCGCGCCCACAATCTTCATGTTCGCCTTCAGCACTTGGGGCGACGATGATTTGATGAACACCAGCGGGATGTAATTCTTGAATCCATATTTCTGTCCTTGCTCAACAACGAGTTGAAGCTGCTGGAAGGAACAAAACACGATCATGGCCGGCGCCCTTCCCCGTTCCTTCGGCTCCTTGATCAGCATCTTCGAACAGAAGTGCATGAACTCTGGAATCTTGAAGTTTTCGTCGGTATCGAAGAAGGCTTTCCCCGCCTTCTCGGACTCGCCTTTTGAAAGATCGCCATCCACATACCACTCGGGGTTGCTGGCATACGCATTGCTGCCGAGGTTGTACGGAATGTCAGCTATGACCAGTTGAGCCTTTGGGATGTTGTATCGCTTGTAATTTTGGAAATGGTCGTTAAAGAGCTGGCATTTGATCTCCATGTTACTCACCCACTTATCCCGATCGTCTCCTCTGCCAAAGTCCGTATTGACTGGCCCACCCGATGACTGTTGGTACGGTCACACCCAATATGTCCGCAATCTCAGACGGCGTATGATACGGCCACAAGCGAATCAGATCATAGACCTTGCGCGAGCTGAGCGTCCGGCGCTGCAACTCCCGGGCGGCTGCGTAGCGTTCGTCGAGCGGCTGGCTTTCGTCGATGGCGATCTCATAGAGCTGTTTCTTACTCATAGTTCACACACCATACCTTCAACGAAGCAGCCGCATCCGCCGATGTCGAAAAGGTCAATCTGCAAGTCATTCTCGACATCGAAGTGAAGGTCTCTGATGGGATACGGTTTCCCGTCACGCTTCATAAAGGCGTACTGCCGAATCTTCATGTACTCGCCGGTTGCTGCGCCTGCCGGGTGAACGTAAGGTTTCGGTTTCGGCGCACGATCATAGAAATAATCGCGGTATGCATCGTCCAACTCCTGGAGCATCCGTTCCCGAACATGATCCGGGATGCGCTCTTGTTCCGGCACCGTGTCGTCCATGATGTACCGATACGCTGATACGCAGACTTTCAGGTGATGCTCCTGCTCCATGATCTTCTTGAACACATCCGGCATGGCTTGTTTCAGCAGCTTGTAGTGCCCCTGCCCGGCCTTCACGCAGCGGCCTGCGCAGTTGTTGTGGGCGAATCCGTAATCGTATAAGGCCGGTTGCCGGATACCCCACTTTTTCAGCGCCTCATCTGGCCAGATGTTGTGCTCGATCATGGGCATTTCGACGCGGAACGGCTGCCAGTTCTTCCGAATAGCTGGTTCCCGGTGCATCTCGTCGAACCCGATGCCGAAATAGAGCGTCGCATCGGTCACGAAATCTTCCTGCTTCAGGCATTCCCGGTTTCGCCACTTCTCGATGGGCGGCCGCTTCCCGCGCTTGAGGAAATCTGCCGCCACGCGCATCTTCAGGATTTTCGAGCACTCACCGAGCATCGAGTTGAACACCAGTTTCTTCTCGAACATGAGTTGGATAGGGTTAAGCCCCATGCTGTGCGTCAGGAGCGGCAGCCGCAGCTTGTCTGACGCTTCATGGATAAAGCGGTATAAGTCCTCATGCTCCCAAAGTGTGTCCGTAAAATAGAGCACGATGTTGTCGTCGGGATACCGCTCCAGAACCCAATCTGCTACTGCGAAGCTCGACTTGCCACCGCTGAAGAAGATGATGTGGTTGCGCATCTCAATTCACCACCGCTGGCTGTTCTTCTACTTCCGGCAGCACCCATACATCATTCCAGCTCATCTCAAAGGTGATGCCGGCCTCAACCTGTGCGATTGCCATCATGATCACATTGCCCATGGCCTCAGCAGCCGGCACCGGAACTGCATTCCCGATGTATTCCCGGGCCTTCGCGTCGCTGCATCCATCGAGCTGGAACGGACGCCCATCAGGAAGGTGAGTCGGGAACCCCTGCAGCATCGCCAACTCGTAGGTCGTCAGCGGCCGGTGCCATGTGCCGTCCTCGGCGATGATTACCCATGTTCCTGACTCGTTGTCCTCCGGGATTCGCGGGTCGGCGACGGCCGCCGCGCCGGCGTGGATGTCCCCGGCGCCGATCACGGTCTTCGCTGGCTCGTCCCACTTTTGGACGCCCATCGTGCCAGACCGGGGCGAGCAGCCAATGCGCGGGTCGGCAACACTCGACGCCGACTGCATGATCCTGCTGTTGCCTCGGATCGTTTTCGCCGGTTCGTCCCAATCCTGGACGCCGTAGCAGTCGGGCATCAACTCAGTCTTCACGCGCGGATCTGCTATCGCTGGCGCGCCGCTGCCGAATCTCGTGCCGGTCACAGTCGGCGAAGGTTCGCCCATCCGCACAACTCGGTACACGCCCGGATGCTTGCCTTCCTGAGCCCGCAATCGTGGGTCACTGATCGTTATCGCACCGTTGTTCGGCCTGTGTGCACCCGTGACGCACGGGGCGGGCTCATCGTACCGGACCACTCGGTATATTGCGGCGTGTCCGTTCGCATCGAGCCCAATGCGCGGGTCCGATACCGCCGCGGCGCCGTTGCTCCGCCCAGGGCCGGCTGTGGCCGTCACCGTGCGGGATGGATCGTCCCACTGTTCGACCGCGTATGCGCCGCCGCGCGCCTCGTGCTCAATCCGGTACCGCTGCCAGTCGATAGCATTCAGATCCCGCCAGTCTCCGCCGGCCGGTATCAGCGCCAGCCGCACCCACGTTTTCCACTGGAGCCGAGGCAGCCGGTGCATAGGGCCGCCGGCCGGGTCGTCCGGAAGCGGAAGACTGCCGATGACATCACCGATCGTTTTGAGTGGCTTCTTCGGTGGCAGGTAGCACCAATTCGGCACGCGCTTCTGGTTCCGGGCCAGCAGCAGGAACCGCATCCGGTTCTGGCCGAGGCCGCCGATCTCACCGAGATTGTGGTCGGACCGCATGTCCACCGCATACCCGTACCGCTCAAGCAGGCGCTTGATGCGTTGCAGGATGTCGGCCCCCCGGGACGTGATTCGTGGAACGTTCTCGAAGTGGATGAAAGCCGGCAGCTCGCCGTCGCCATAGAGGCGGCACGCCTCGAGGCAAAGTTCCAACCCACGGATCGTCAGCAGGTTCAGCGCCTGATATTTCTCCGACCGCGCCGATTTCTCCGGCAGCAAGCCGCTGAAGCCTTTGCATGGCGGGCTTAAGAACAGGTAGTCCGGAACCTGCTCTTTGAACGCCTGCCAAATGTCCCGCGGCGTCGCCTCCTGCCACTCCGCTGGCGGCTCGTGGCCGAACCATTTGCGGTACTGGTCCCGGTCGAACAGGTCCATCTGCACGGCCGTTTGCTCGCCGGTGATGATGTCGTGATTCCGGCAGGCGACCGGGTCGAAGTCAATCGAGCAAAGGATTTCCCAACGGTATACCTTTCCGTATGCTTCGACAAGCGAACGCTTCAGACCCGCTGAGAATCCCCCGATGCCGCCGAACAGGATTGCTGCTGTGCGAATCTCCGACTTCATGCGGTCGAGCATTGTTCCGCATCCCTTTCTTCCAGCATTTCTTTGAGCTCGTCGGCCTGTTTCAAGAGGTAATGCACCTTTCGTTCAATTCGCGGATCACGCCCATTACCGAGCGCTTTTCGCAGTTCGTCTTTCCAGTCCTGACTCCATGTACTGAGCCATATCCCGTAATCTCTTAAAATTGCACTGACCTCGTTGAGAAGTTGCAGACTCTCCTTCTTGCCCTGCATCCTCTCAAGTTCACGCCGCAATTCCCCGATTTCTTTTGTCACTTCGATTTCGAAATGCCGACCGAGCTCTTTCCGCTCTTTCTTGTCCTGCAGGTACGCCTCAATGAACTCGCGCCGCGTCGAGAAAAACGGATGACGGTCATTCTCGAGCCTGGTCATGATGACGTACATAAGCAGATTCGAAGGGACGTTTACATTCCGATACGCCGGCTTTCGCTTCGTCACGAGCGCTTCCGTCTCGGGAGTGTAATAGATCAGTCCAACTTCATCCGGCAGCTCGTCGGGCTGGATCAATCCCTTCGGACAGGCGAATGCGAATTGATGGCAATTCTGCAGGTACGCCGGCCATTTATCGTCCCGCACGAAATCACTCCGATCGACCTTTATCTCGTAGGCCGTGATGCACGGATGCGCCCAGGATTTTTTGATGGCGAGCGCGTCGATGCGATGATGCTCGTAGCCGGTTGGACCGGTCTTGACCTCGGTGAGAAAGAAATCTTCACGATGCCGCTTGCTCAACGCTCGCTTGATCATGTCCGCCCGGACCTTCGACCTCATGCTTCCACCTCCACGATCTGCAGCGTAGGGTAACGCCGCTCGAACATCTGCCGCTTCATGCGATATTCCCGCGTCCGCATGCCCTTCACGTCCTCGACGGTGTTCGTCCCGTCCGACCAGCGGATCAGGAAATCCGCGACGTATTCAATCTTGCCGAACGTAATGTCGCCCTTCTGGAAGCCCTCCTGCAGCAGAAACCGCGGCTGAAGGATGAACCATTCGATCACGCCGGCTTGCTGGAGGGCCTTCAGCTCGGCGTACCTTCGCGCCTCAGCCTGTGAGTCGAATGTGATGCCGTCGACGCGGGTCTTCTCGTTCCGGTACTTGCTGCGCTTCTTGCCGTCCAGGTACGCCCGATACTCTTCAACCGTCATGCGTTCCGTCACGCCCATCGCCTCCGCTCGTCAGGTTCTGATCGGCGCGCCGGCTGCTCACCGTGCCCGCGGTCGAGGCTCACGAACTTGTTGAAGTTCTTCAGGAACACGAGCTCGACCGTGCCGACCGGGCCGTTCCGCTGCTTCGCGATGATGATCTCGACGATGTTCTTCTTGTCGGTGTCTGGCTGGTAGTAGTCGTCCCGGTACAGGAAGGCGACAACATCCGCATCCTGTTCGATGCTGCCCGACTCCCGCAGGTCGGAGAGCATCGGCCGCTTGTCCTGCCGCTGCTCGACGGCCCGGCTGAGCTGGGACAGAGCGATGACCGGCACGTTCAGCTCGCGCGCGATTTGCTTCAGTGTGCGGGAAATTTCCGAGACTTCCTGCTGCCGGTTCTCGCCGCGGCGCCGCGTCTGCACAAGCTGCAGGTAGTCGATGATGATCATACCGAGTCCCTGCTCACGCTGCAGCCGGCGGGCCTTGATCCGGATGTCCTGCACCGTCAGCCCAGGCGTATCGTCGATGTAGATCGGGGCGTCGTTCAGTTGGCCGATCGCTGTTGCTACCCTCGTCCAATCCTCCGGTTCCAGTCGACCACTCCGGATTCTACCGGCGTCGACGTTGGCCTCCGCGCAGATCATCCGGTCTACCAGTTGACCAGCGGACATCTCAAGGCTGAATATTCCGACCGTCTCCCGCGCCCGGATCCCGACATTCGCCGCAATGTTGAGCGCGAACGCCGTCTTCCCAACCGACGGCCGGGCCGCAACGATGATCAGGTCGCTCGGCTGAAGTCCGGTCGTCATCCGGTCCAGATCCGGATATCCCGTTGGCAGCCCCGTTACCCCATTTCCTGCTGGAGACTCTGCGCGCTGCTCAATCTCGTCGTAACGGCTGACTGCAACCTCACCAATTGGCTGGAATGTCTTCTCGGCCGTTGCGCTCTGCTCGAGGATGGACATTGCCTTGTCCTGGACGGCCGCCGCAATCTGGCCGGCCTCACCATCCCCCTGCATGGCCTTCTGCAACGCTTCGCGGAGCATCAGGATCTCAGCGCGCTTCAGGTGCCGCTCACGGACGATGCCGGCGTAATACTCGATATTGGCCGCCGTTGGCACAATGCTTTCGAGCCTTGCCAAATAATCAACCCCGCCGACTGTCTCCAACTCGCCGCGTTTGATCAGTTGATCCGTCAGTGTCACGAGGTCGATCGGCTCGCCCGCCTCGCGCATCTCGCACATGGCCCTGTAAATTCGGGCGTTCCGGGCGTCGTAAAACTCGTCGCCGCGAAGGACGCTTTCTGCCGCGTCAAATGCGGTGTTGTCCAACAGGATTGAGCCGAGCACCGACACCTCTGCCTCGTAGTTCTGCGGCAGTTCAGCCGCCATAAGCTCGTCGCGCAGCAAGCTGCCTCATCCTCTCTTTCACTTCCGGCGGCGCCGGCACGGCCGTCCGGGCGTATTCTTCAAGCTTCCGGAAATGTTCCTCGCTTTCGCGTCGCAGCTGCTCATGATAGACCGTCTCCGGGTCCTTTTGGTCGAGTGGCCGCCGCAGGTCAGCGATGGTCGGCGGGAACTTCTCCGTCCGCACGTGCCGGCGAAGGTTCTCCATCGCGTGGTCGAACGTGATGTCCTTCAGGTGCTCATGCCAGAGCATAACCTGCTCCTTCGCCAGATCGTCCGTGAGCCGAAACGCTGGATATGACAATGTGATGGCCTTGAACAACTTGACGATTTCAGCCTGTGTCATAGGCTTCAAACTCCTTCTCGAGCTGATTCAGGATATCGAACGTCCTGGACTGGCGCGTCGTCCTCGGATCGCCCCGCTGTCGCCGTGCTTCATGTTCAGCGTCGAAGGCGATCGCTCCCTCGAGCGTTTTCGCTCCTGCTGCGGCATAGTCGTTCAGAATGTGCAGGATTAGTTTGATGCCGCCTCCAGCCAGCGCCGCGCGCTCGATTGCTCGATTGATGACAGCTTCTTCGAAGCCATCTTGATCGATGTACGTGCCGAGTTGTTCGGCCTGAAAAGGGGTCAGGTCCCGACGATAGACCCGCCGATACGCGGCCGGGAACGATTCTTGCTCCGGTTGCTCCTGCTCGCGCGCGTGCGCGGCAGCAGTAGCAGTTTCATTTTCAGTTCTGTTCCTATTCCCTTCTTCTTCAGAAGGGAATGTCTCGGCATTTCCGGGAATTTCCCGGAATTTATTTGGCGGTTCCGGGAACTTCGATTTGGTGCGCTTATGAAGCCCCTGCTGGTGGCTCTCAAAATTGGTGATTTGGATGAACTTCTCGCCGTTCACTTCGTACCAGATGATGAGGCCACGTTCATGCATGTCAGCAAGGGCTTGCTCGACGTCCTTCACCGTCTCATCGGCCATCGGGACAACAAGAGCACGAACCTTCGCAGGAGATCCGGGCAGACGGCCGAAGTCATCAGCATGCGGAATCATCCACGTGTACAGGAGGCGCCCGAACAATGACAGGCTATTCACTTTTTCCGAGATACTGATGACCTTACTGATCATTCGCCGTTCTGCCATTTTCGTCGTCCCCTTGTCATGCTGGAATTATCTTTCGTGTGCCCGTTAACCGATGAATCAGATGCAGTTCCCCCGGCGGCGCCTTCGCAATGAGCCAATTTTCCGGGTTGAGCCCCATGCCGGCGATCGCTTTCTTCTGCCGCAGTGTCGGTCGTTTTCCTCGCATGTCCTTACCTCCCCGCAATGTAGACCGGTTTCCCGGACACTTCCTGTACCTTTCGCTTGAACAGCGCTTCGTCGCTGTTGTTGTCCGAAAGGTGCAGCAGGTGGATCTCCTGCACCTTCGACATGTCGTTCGCCCGCAGGAAGTCCAGCACGTTTTCCAGGCTGAAATGCGACCGGAGCAACCGCGGCCGCATCGCTGGGTGTACGCGGCCGGCGGCGATGTTTTCGTCCAGAATACGGAGCGAATAGTTCGCTTCGATCGCGATGTGTGTCAGCCCGCTGAACGTGTACCGGCAATAATAGCTGTCCGTGATAAACACCAGCTTCTCACCGTCGCGATTGGCCAGAAGGAACCCCAGCGGTTGCTCCGCGTCGTGCTCCACGTCGAACGGCATCACGGTCCACGTCCCGACTTCAAACTGCCGTTTCGGCTCGATTGGTTTCACACGGTGCCCGGTGAGCTTCCGGGCGGCGATCGTGCCATCGCTGGCGTAGATGTCGACGCCGGATTTCGCGAGGTCTGCGGCTGCCCTGGAGTGGTCCATGTGCTCGTGGCTGATCAGGACGCCCGCAAGGCGCGAGACGCGGAAATCCAGCGCCTTGCGGATGTCGGTGAATCGTATGCCGGCCTCGATGAGCAGCTCTGTACGGCCGTCCGTCACGTGGTAGCAGTTGCCGGCGGACGAGCTGGCGAGGGGACGAAATTGGATCATCAGAAGTCCGGCCCCGCGCCGGCTGCCACGGGATCGCCCGCCTGGTCACCGAAGTCAAAGGCGCTCTGGCCGTTATCGAAAGGTGCGCCGGAATGATCATCAGGAACCGCGTCGACGGGACCCGGATCGACTCGGTAGTCGTCGATGTCGATCGGCGTCTTGTTGGCGTTCTCCGCGATTTCCGCCTCGACCTCGGCTTCGTCGATCAGCTCGTCCTGCCGGCGGATGTGCTGCATCAGCAGACTGCCATCATCCGAACTGTTCAGATACGCCTTGCACGTCCGATTGATGATCGTGCGTTTGGCCATCTCCTGCGGGAACTCCTTGTGCGTGCTTCCCTCTTTGTCGGGATTTTGGCGCGACTTCCGCCAAGCGGCCTGAATCTCGTCCCAAGTCATGATCTCGGTAAACTCGCTGTCGTCAGGGAAGATGATCGTGCAGTACGCGGCCACAATCTTCCCGCTCGACATGCTCTTGAGCGTCTGGACATGCTTCGTGATTCGCTTCTTCCCCCGCACGATCTCGAACTCAAACTCGTCGCCTTCGTAGACCACCATTGGCAGAATGTCCTTCGCACCGGTCACACGCTTCGTGACGGCCATCGTGCCGAAGTACGACCGCTGGAATACCAGTTGCTTGCCATACACGATGAAGTAACCCTGTTTCTTTGCCGGATTCAGCCCCTGGACCACCATATCCAGCATGGCATTCGCGATGCTGTCCCGGGTGCAAACATACAGCGCCGGATTCCCGTTCCGGTCCGTGATGCTTTGAAGTTGCAGCCACGCCGCTTTCATGGCGTTCTCCGGGCTGTAGTTTGCGGGGAAATGAATCTCCCCGCGACTTTGGAATTCCCGCACCTTTTCTGCCACAACGTCCACGGTGTCCCTTTTGATCAGGGCGAGTTGGTTTTGTTGATTGCTCATGGATCAAACCGCCTCCTTGACTTTCAGTTGTTCCGTCTCCACCCTGAGCGTCTTGTCGCCGGCGGAAACGATCAGCCGGATCTGCTGCCCCGGCGTCTCCAGCGGCCGGGTGATCGATTCGGCATTGTCCAGGAAAATCGGCGCGCATACGCCGTAATGCTCGCTGAGCGTTGCGATGATGTCGAGTCCTACGTTGTGCCGCGCAGCGTTGTTTAGCGATCCATAGGGAACGCCGTCCACCATGACCTCGCACGTCTCTTCGAGGCCGCCGTGCAAAAGTTGGTTGAAGAGTTTGAACCGAGCCATCCGGAACTTCGAATTGATCCGGTTTTCCAGCAGATCGACCTTCGCCCGGGTGAACTCGTCGAGCAGATGCAGTTCGTGCTCAAGCCGTTCGAACTCGGCGGCCAGTTCCTTCTCCTGCTGCTCCAGTTCGGCGATCCGGGCCTCCTGCCGGCGAACGACGTCGAATTTCGCGCGTTTCGACTCAAGCAGTTCCAGCTCGGTCCGCAGGCCCGCCAGTTCGAGCCGAACCTTGTCCAGCGCGCTGATGTTGGACGACCTCAGCGCAGCGATCTCGGCCTTCACGACCTCGATTTCCTTCTGCGTCGCCGTATACCGGGGATCAGCGGCCACGTCCGTCATGCCGGCCTGCAGGTCTGCCAGTTCCTTCTCGGCGACTTCGACGGCCGCCCATCTCGGCCCGCGGACTTCCTGCAGTTCGGCCAGCGTCCGTTCGTGCTCGGCCTTCTCCTTGTTGAGTCGTTCGATTTCGGCGACTTTTGCCTTCCCGCGCTGGTTGATCGCCTCCAGCCGCTCGGCCTTGCGCCGGTTGAACTCGGCCTCTGCCTTCTGCCGGGCGGCAGCGACTTGCTCTTCCGGCAACGCCTGCCCGCACGTAGGGCAGTTGGCGTCTCCGCAACTCGATGCATCGAACTGCTCGGCATTGACCCGGCGCCATTCTTCGCGGAGCCGGGCGGCTTCCTCGTTGAGCTCGGCGATTTCGCGCTCGATCGCTTCGATGCGGCGCCGGCGATCCTGGATGCCGTAGTCCGCTTCCTCAGCCTGCCGGCGCAGCTCTGCGATCTCCTGCCGTTTCGCTGCCAGCTTGTCCATCGTTCCGGCCTGCAGCTCGTTCTTGATGGCCAGAAGTTCGGCCTCGAGTTCGCGCTGCCGCCGTTCCTTCTCGGCGATCTCGCCGCCGTTCTGGATTCGCGTCAGTTCGGCTTGCTTCGCGTCGATCTGCGCTTTCAGCGCCTCGATTTTCTCGTGCAGCTCGTCCTCGCTGTAGCCGCTGACGTCCGGCTTCGCGCGGTTCGCTTCATCAATCCGGTCCGGGATGCGCTCGAGCTCATCGTTGATCTCCTTGCGACGAGCCAGCACCACTTTGCGATGCTGTTCGATCGTTCGGCCGCCCAGAATCGCCGGCAGGTCCGCCAATTCCGCGCGCGACGCGATCACTTCGTCGTCCTTCAGGTCGCCGCAGACCGTCAATAGGATTTTCCGCCGGTCCTGCCACTTCAATTGCTCATTGAAGTATCGCGGATCAGTCAGCAGGCGGAAAATGTCCTCGTCGACGATTTTGGCGACCTCCGCCTCATACTCGCTCTTCTTGACCGGGACGCCGTCAACGAAATAATCCGTCGTGTGCCCCGAAAACACGGCCTCCACTCTGCCGCGGGTCTTTGTCCACTTCTCGCGATATACTTTCCGAAGTGTCGTCCGGCGGCCATCGATCAGCAGAACTCCTTCGACTTCGTGCTCGAGGTTGTGAATCGGCGTGCCGTCCGGCCGCAGCGTCTTGATTTCAAAGTTGCCCGTGCTCTTGTTCTCGCTGTCCTTGTCGAAGAGAAGCCAGTTCCAGGCGTCGAACAGCGTGGTCTTGCCCGCAGCATTGTCTCCGTAGACGTTCACGTTTGCGCCGCGGGCATCCAGCGTGAAATCCCGGATGCCCTTGAAATTACGGAGCGTGAGACGCTCCAGAACGATCTGCTTCATGCAATCGCGCCCTCCTCTTGATCGACTTCAAACCTTCCGACCGTCCTGCCGCCTACCCGGATCGCTCCATCTTCGTAAAAATCAACGAAGCTGGAGGCGAGGGCTTGATTCCTTCGCACTTCCCCGATCAGGAAGTCATAAGTGACCTCGCCGTCACAGTGGGCTTCCCATGATTTCGAATCACGGCCCACGTTAATAAACCGAACTTTCGGCATCTCATTGCCTCCTTGTTGCCATTCCCCGTCCGTGGTAAAATGGCGGTGATAAGCAGATTTGCTGATGGCCCGCCTGCCCGCGGGTCATTCTTCGTTTTCGCAGTCTTCGCAGAGTCGCGGGAAACCTTCCGGTTCGCCTTCTTCGATGTAGCCGCCACAACGATTGCACAACGTTCCGTCCAGCATCATGTCGGCTATGTCGCCCATTGGATCACCTTCCTTTCGTTGGTTTGGCGGGCAGTTGCTGCCCGTGATGCGTCAGCCGCATCGTGGAGCGCTCGAAGTCATCGGTGCAGGGGGTGGGACACCTCGTTCGAACGCTCAACGACGGGGCCGACGGCCCCTATGAGGCGTTTGCTGCCGGCTTCTGCCGGTTCAGATGCGTCCGGATCGTTTCTGCGATCTCTGCGAGTTGGTCGTCATCTACCTGCAGCCGAACTTCCGTCCCGGCGCCGGAAATCACCAGCTCCGGCGGCGTCCAACGTGATCCGGGTTCCACTTCGACACGGATAATCGCACGCGAAAGATCGACCGTAAATTCCGCCATCCCGTCACGCTCCTTTCTTCTGCTGGAGTTCAGATACCGCCCGGCATAGGCGGGCGAACGTTTCAGGCGCGATCTCTTCCGGATGCCGGCAATGCAACCCGTTCGCCAGCGTCTCCCGGACCGCATCCTCGATCGTGAGCCCGCGACACATCACCCGGCAGTAGGCCATCGTGACGGCCGCCTTTTCCGCTTTCTTCGAAATCCAGCGGAACTTCATAATTGCCGTTCCCCTTCCCGCGCCCCCGCAAGGCGTGGTATAATAAAAGAAAGCATATTTTCAAACCGCACTATCCGAGACGTCCGGCCCGCCCGCCGGGCGTTTCGCTTTTCTTCGCGCGCGAAACGGATCAGTTTCCGCAGGTACGCTTCCATGTCCGCGCGTTTCGCAGGGTCGATCCTATCCGGATGCTTCCGGATCCATTCGAGATTGTGCTGCGCCCGCCGAGCTGCAGCCTCAGCTTCACGCGCCAGTGCTTGTCTGTCCAACTGTCTTCCCTCCTTCGGTTTTTTGGCGGATTTCCTCCCGAACCAGCTCGAACGCCTTGAGCACGTTCCTGATGCTCTGGATTTGCTCGAAAGGTTTGTCGGGGCTCGAAACAATCGCTACAACCGCACCGACAACGAATTCATATCCGCCCGTCGTGCCATCCATGTGCTTGCGCAAAAATTCCGAAAATCCCTTGACTGTGGTGATCAATGAACAGTCCTCCCTTCATCCAACCCCGACCATGCCGAGAATCGTCTGCATGATCTGTAGCCCATCCAAGCCGCAAAAGTACGCGACCGCAACCTCGTGCGCGTTCGTCTCGCGGAGCCAGCGGAGGAATATTGACGCCGTCGGCTCCTTCGAACCAGTCTCGAATTTCGAAATGTCCGACTGGTTGTAGTGGAGCCGATCAGCTAATTCCTCCTGGCTGAGTCCGGCCCGGAGGCGCACAGCTTTCAAAATTGCACCCAAATCGCCTTTCACGTTCACCCCCCCTTCATTCCATCTCGGAATGGCACAGGGGTAAGATCGCGAGATATTCTAGTTGTGGCCCAACCCTACACCATCCCTGTGCCGCCAGCTCGCGTTGGGCTGGCGGGCTTTTTGTCATGCGACCGAGTCGCCGCAGTGGATGCTCTCAAGTTCGAGTTGATCCAGAACCTTGTCCAGCGTGGAAGCTCGCAGGACAATGCGTCCAGCCAACCTTGAAACCGGGATCACTCTCTCTCGGATCAACTTCCGTACCGTGTCCGGGTGGACGCCGAGATAGATCGCGGCTTCTTCAACCGTCAGCGTCGCCCGCTTGACCGTTTGCTGCTGCTTGATCTCTGCGGAGACCATTGCGGGCAGGACGGATTCGACGAATTGTTTGAGCGCTTCAATGAGGGTTTGTTCTTGCATGGTGATCCTCCTTTATGCGGTTATTTGCAACCTCGAAATAACGGTTTCCGTTAGTTTGTCATCAAAAAAAACTTCGACTGGTTCTCCGAGGACATTGGCAATTACTTTCAGTCGCTCAACGTCCAGGCTGGTGTCACCATTTGCAATGTGACGATAACCCTGAAGCGAAAGGCCCAGCGCATTCGCCAGCCTAGTCTTGGTCACACCTTTTGCCTTTCTAATTTTCTCTACATTTACGTGCACCACCCTAATCACCACCTTCCAACTAACGCGATCCGTTACTTAAATAATACTAACGACTTCCGTTAGTGTCAAGTGCTTTTTCTCATTTTTCGTTATTTATATATCGTTTTACGTTAGCTGTTGGTATCATATTCGCAAGGAGGCAAGAGCGATGTCGTCAGTAGGCGAGAGAATTAAGCGGCTCCGCAAGGAGAGAGGATGGACGCAAGCCGAGTTGGCTAAGCGAGTGAATAAATCTCCCCAGGTAATTTCAAATTGGGAACGTGATTATACTTCACTTTCCCATGATGATGTCGCTGGGCTCGCGAGAGCATTTCAAGTACCAGCAGATGTGATACTTGAGACTTCAAAAACCTCAGAAAATCAACTGAACCGCGATCTAATGATCACGGCTCAAAAAATCGAAGAACTTGCAAGGAAATATAATTTAAAAGTCTCAGACCCTGAGTTCCAAGAAATACTTACGAAGGCGTTTGATCTCGCACTCATTGTGAACAGAAAGGAGACGGAGTAATTCATTCAACAACTGTTCCTTAAAGACAAATACATTGTTCTGGCCCTTCGCCATACAAGTCACCGTCCTGTATGTATTAAACTAGAGCAACAGCGACGTATATAAGAACGGCTTCTTAGAAAGACCGCTAAGCGGGAATTTTTGTGAGGTAGTTATTATTTTACGAACATATGTTTGTGTTTTCAAGGAAAATTATTCGGTAGCACTGCAAGGGGTTACGGCATGGAGTTCTACCCGGACAAATGCCGCGTCCCCGAATTGTTGCGCGAAAGGCATATTGAGCCAGTCGATTTTTATACAGACCCACGGATCAATTGGTCAAAGCAGCAATACTACGCTTACGCTAGCGGACGCAGAAAGATGTCAGCTAGTCAGATGAAGAAATGTGGACACTACTTTGGCCTTCCCATGGATGATATTTACACATGGAAAGTGATTCCTTCGCGCAAAGGGGCCGGTAAAAAATGAGAACAGTAATATTCGCTGTTCTCAGCCCGGGAGGTAAAACAATTGTATTACCGCGCTAATAATAAGACAATGTTAGCGTTTACCATTTATTCATAAACTATTTGTAATCAAGGAGGAGATATGATGATCATATTTATCTTAATTTGTCTAGTGGTTGGTCTTTTCCTCGGCGTAATTTTAGCCGGCGGAAATGGAATAATCACGCTTTTTTCCGATCCTATCGAGTGCCCAGCATGCGGTCGAAAGATCAAGGTCCGGGGCAATTCTACGCGCTGCTATAAATGCAGGTCGAAATTGTACAAGCATGCGAACGGTCAATATATGGTTCGGCAGTAAACAGGATGATAGACTGGGGTCTTATGAATGAACGATTTTTTTGATTGGGACGACTATGAAAGAACCGGGTTCCATTTTTTGAACAAAGCCAAAGAATATCAGGATGATCCTTATCAACTTCATTTTGTGTATAACGGATTCATAAAATTGTTTTTTAAACATAGAAATCGCGTTCCTGATGCAGAAGACAAACTAATAACGATATGTAAATTAGACATTGAATTGTTCCCGAAATTTCGTGAAGCATGGTTTGAGAAGAACCCAGATTATATATCTCTTCCACGAATACCATCATTTCAACGCCTCATTCAGGTATATGAAAAACGAAACCAGATAAATGAAGCAATTCAAATATGCAAGCTGGCAATTCAATATGGATTGGATGATGGTACAAAGGGCGGATTTGAAGCTAGATTAGAAAAATTGAGGAAAAAGCAAATCAAGGTAAGCTGGTGATAGTGTTGGCTCTTCGATATCGTCTCCAGGTAAACACGTCTCCGAAAAAGATCGCCATCTTCAAACCTGACGAGCAGCATTTGCCTGACGAGAAAAAGACGTTCTTCGCTGAACTCTCGTTCGGTACATACGACGAGTCGACCGTCATGCTGACAGCCGACGATCTCATTGTCGACGAAAACGGCCGGATCGGCATCGATCGCGAACTGCTCAACCAGCTACCGGCCGGCGCGAGGTTCGGAATTACATCTGAGGAGCTGGTGAAGTTCAAAAATCGCTTCCGCCCGTAAGGGCTTTTTTTCTCCTGTACTATCCGAACATTTATTCGCTTCAAGGAGGGATTATCGTGGCGTCGTTTGAACGAAGGGGGAAAAATTCATGGCGTCTGGTCCTCTCTCTCGGGTTTGGACCGAACGGAAAACGGATGAAGCAGTATCAATCGCTGGTAATAGAAGATCCAGCACTGCAACAGTCCATCTCGGCTCTGGATGAGATCGATCCCAATATTCTCAAGTCAGCAAATAATCTGAACCGATTTATCGAAAGTAAAGAGGCGACTTCGACGGCGATTCGGCATGCGAAAAAGTTGAACCAACATTTCCAGGACGAATACCTCAAGTTTAAGTATCAGGCCGAAACCGGATCGCTTGTGAGGGTAAAAAAGATCAAGTTCGCGGACTTCGTAGAAATTTGGCGCGAAAAATACGGATCAGATCCAGAAAAGCTCTCACCAGCGACTTACTCCAACTACAACATCGTCATCAATTCACGGCTCATTCCGGCTTTTGGACATTTCTGGATCGATGAGATCACGCCGCTCATGATCCTGTCGTTTCTAAAAGATTTGGAGAAACCAGGCGCCAGGCTGACTCCGAAAATGTCCGGAACACTGACCGAACGGCAAAAGGAAAAACTGATGAAACCGCTCGATGTAGGAACGATCGGGTATATTTATCGCGTTCTGAAGAATATACTCAACCGAGCAGTAGAATGGAAACTACTCGCGGAGAATCCGATGAACGGTATTCCGAAACCCGGCGAAAAAGACCCTAAGAGAAAGCTTCTCGAGCAGCGGGAAAATCCACAGTTTTATGACGAGGCCGAAGCTCAGCGTGTCGTCGATGCGCTCTACAAAGAGTCACGTAAATGGAGACTCCTGATATTGGGGTCCATGATTGGCGGCGCCCGTCGGGGAGAACTGAACGGTTTGGAATGGCCGTACGTCCATTTTGATGAAGGGTATATTTCCATCGAGAACAATATCCCTCTATCGAAAGACGGGAAAGCAGTTGAGAAAGGCCCAAAGTCGATCGCATCATACCGCAACATAGACATGCCGAAATGGTACATGGATGAGCTGCGGGCGTACAAAGATGAGTGGAATCACGAGAAGGAACAGCTCGAGGCTGAGGGGCTCTGGCAAGGTGGAGACCGTCAGTACGTCTTCCATAACGGCACCGGCAAGCCGTACTACTACCAGCACCCATCAAAGTGGTGGAAACGGTTCTGTGAGCGGCATGGCATCCGATACATCAAATTCCATGGCCTCCGGCACAGCTCCGGTACACTGCTGCTTGAAGACGAAGACGTGTCGAATTTTGATTCGATCTTGAAGGTAATCCAGCAACGGCTCGGCCATTCTAGGTTTTCCACTACGTCGGACATTTATGTGCATGTCACGAAAAAAGTCAAGCGGCGTGCTGCCGGCAAATATGACAAGTTCGCCAGAGGTAATGCTACCATTCCGAGGGGGGACAATGGGGACAAATTGGGGACACAAATCTTCGGAAATGATCATTTCGAATCGTCCGAAAACAACCTCCCATTGCAATAAACGCCCATATATCGGGCTTTATCGTTCCCGATCATATCACATCAGAAGGCGGAATCTCCTTTGACAGGGTGGGGGTCAGTGGTTCGAGCCCACTACAGATCACCATTACAAAATGCCCGAGAGCCCTTGCGCAGCAAGGGTTCTCTTCTTTTCCCCTTGCTTCAGATCCGTTCTCTTCGACACCTTGGAACAGCGACTGGGGACAATTTGGGGACACAAGGCGTCATGTTTCTTCATATTATTTCGTTCGAGATCAGAAAAACGGCCGCGGGGATGCCCGCGGCTTTCGCATGTTCTGGATCAAAATTCCGGCCGTTCCGCTGTCAGAATATCCAAAAACGGCACCTTCTCGATCGTAGTGAAATGCTTGATATGCACCCGACGCGTTTCCGGATCCATCTTCACGATTTTTCCCCGGATCGGGATGTCGCGGCCCCAGATCGTGATCTCGAGTTCGCGGCCCTCCTCCATCGCATCCTGCAGCCTGACGGCCAACTCCTCGAGCTCGAATTCGTCGCGGACCGGTCTCTTCGGTTTTGCCATGGCAATTTCCTCCCTGTGGCGCACAAGCGCCTCTTTGTGTTCTGGAATGATCATCCGACTTCCTTCCCACAGTAAGTTACTTCCTGGTGACAATTTCGTGAGCTTGATTCCAACCACCCCCCCCGTGTAAGCGATTATATACGAACATATGTTCTGTTTCAAGGTAAAAAAAAGACCGCGGCGGCGCTTCTTGTCTTATATCACCAAATATGCCACGGCAAAAGTAAAGAAGCGTGGACACTATACCCTGATAATCCTCCCAACGGAGAACGTTGCAGGAATAGTGGCCAGCGCTTCAGTACCACGTGGTAATTTACTATTATGATTGTTTAGGCACATTTTATACTCGTCTTAATGAAATGTCAAAGCTTATTTTTAGGTTTCCACTCCCAAATATTGATTCTTGATGCATATTTGTTTCGAATGTATTCGCCAAACGCATTTTTTCTTGCTCCCGCAGGGGAATATTTATTCTTTACAACACCCGTTAACAAATCACATATTTGAACAACATCGCATTTATCCGATGCGGTTGATTTGCAGGACTTAACACTATAATTATGACCTTCCAGAAAAGCCTTCTCATTTAAATTACGCATTAAGTAACTATAAAAGTTATCTTCTTTTAATCTGTTTTTTTCGTCAGGGCGAATATGTATGTCATCAACTCTTTTTTTTATATGGTGATAAATCAATAATTCAGAAAACTTGTTATATGCAAGGTGTTTTTTATATCCAAAGTACTTTAGATCAACGTCTTCCTTCCTAATCACAATGGATTTAAAACTAAAATAACACCGAAACGCCTCATCTAATACCTCTTTATATACTCTATCTCGGAAGTTAGAAAAAACTTGAAAATGAATTTCATCATAGAATTTATTTTTATCCCTAACAGAGCGAACGATATCAAGTAGCTTACGCTTAACAGAGGAAGTCATGCAAAGAATACCAACAATAAAAATGTCATCTCCTGGTTCCCCGGACTCATCCTGAAATACCCAATACTTTGACATTTTTCTTTCTCCTCCATATTCCCCACTAGGAAGAGAGTATTATATCCTCCCAACAACTGCAAGTCTGTCAAACATAAAAATCCCAGCCTAGACAAGAAACCAGGTGGATGTTATAGCTTTAACTGAATCATGACTCACACGCTATTCCGTCACCATCTCGATCAAGCTTTTCACTATATCCCGGATCTCCCCGGTACAACGGTGCTACGCCGGCTGCCCGCGCCTCAGCGCAGGATGCAAACTGCTTAGACTGGCCGGACACCTCGCTCGATCCATTCGTCGTTCGCTTTGCATCCGCATCGAGTTCGCCAAATGTAACGACAAACTTTACGCGCGTGCCGTCCGGATACTTCTCGAGCGAATTGCCAACCCAACTGCCAGCGCCGCGGTTCTCCGCCGGGTCGATGTACGTCACAGAAGCGCCGGCGCCGCCTTCAGCGCAGACGGCCATCGGCCACTCATCGCGATCGTAACCATCCCGCGTCGGGATGCCGTCAAGCGACGCCTCGCGGCGCTGGTCCGCACCGTATCGGTCGATCGTGCAGACAGAGCTTTCGCCGGCAAGGATCGCGCTGGCGATGTGCGCGGCAACGGTCGGAAAACGATCGGCTGGGAACTCCAGAATCGCGTCATAATTTTCGGCTTCCGGTGCTCCGTCGGTCGTAATACCGATGGTCTGCGTCGCCCCATCCCAGGTTATCTGTGCGCCGAGTGCCTCGCCGACTGCTCGGAGTGGTAAGTACGTGCTGCCGTTGTAGGTGATAGGTGTCTGCGATGGCTGCCAAAGTCGTCCATTCAATGCAATTTTGATCCCGTGATTCAGATGCGCCTGAATGGCCTGCAGATTCGCGCTGGCGTTCAATACCACAGGTACGGACGCAATCATGAAAAACACTACAAATGAAACGAGCAGAATCTTTCTCAATTTGACCCCTCCCGGCTGATTTTCTCCTCGATCGCCCGAACAATAAACTCGTTCAGACTCTTGTACCCAAGCTTTGTTGCCAACTGAGCGTAGTTTTCTTTTTCGCCCTTCGGGACCACTACCTGAATACGGTCATACGCTTTCTTATTGTATCTATTTTTTGCCTTTGTTGCAGGATTACCTTTTCTTTCATCCATTCTGATCACCATCCTTTTTCCAGTATAGTATCAAAGAATATATACTTATGCAAGTACATTTTCTCTTGACAATATACTTATGTAAGTATATAATAGAATCAGAAAGGAGGTGAACAAGAGGATGGACAAGCACACCATGAGAGCTATCGAAAAGCTTCAAAAACGCGAACACTTCCTGCGGATGCTGAATGACCGATTGGCGCGCGGCATCATCACCCGGGAAGTGTTCGAGAAAGAACAGGCCGGTATCTACGAGATGACAGAACTGACACCCGAAGAAAACCGAGCCTACCGTCAGTATACCAGACAGCAAGCCAAACGCAAGTAAGGTTCACGGAGAGGGCTCCGGCCCTCTCCCCCAAACATTCAAAATAAACCGGAGGGTCAAATGAAACTCAAGTATTTGGATTACGCGGTTTATGGGAATGTTATCGTGCCACTTGTCATTTTCGACTCAAGCGTTTGGTTTCGGATCGACGCTGATGCTGAGGCTGGTATTTGCCGAGTAGAGTGCCGGCGTAGGAAGGACAGGAGGTAATGTTATAATGTCAGAAATCATCTTCGAGAGGATTGACACTGCCGGGGCAACCGGAACATACGACGGCAAGCTGTTTGAGGTTATTGCTGAAAGTGAAGACGATCTCGGGAACATTGCGGAAGGAATTGTCGAGGGTGATTTTACTTTCGAGGAGCGTCTGGAAATCTTCTATGCCTGGGAGATGCAATATTGATCAAACAAAAACATCCCCGCCCAGCCATATGGCCGAGCGGGGATACATATTTAAAAGAGTCCTTTGCGGTGCATCACCGTCAGGATTCGGTAGAAATCGAGGCTGCCGCCATGCGGAGTATCGACGACGCCGGCAGCGATCGCCGCGTCAACGGCCGGCTTTGCCCATGCGGGCACGTCCATCGAATGTGCCGCGAGCAGCGCGCCAACCTGGGCGGAAAGGGCTGCAATCCCCTCCCGGAGCGCTGCCACATCCTTGCGGAGCGCTTCGAATGCCGCCTTTTCCTCTTGCGTCATTGGCTTCTCTACCTCCCATGGAAAGATCCAAAATTGCCGCGCCTCGCGCCTGAAAACATCGTCCTTCGCCCATACCACGCCGTCATTGCGGGCGCCCTGATCTATCAGGCCGTCCGCGCCGTATTTGGTGTTGTCGTGGTTTGGGTCGAATACTTTGATCCGGCCTTTCTCAACAGCCACCAACAGGATATAGTGGCCGCCGCCAGTGAAATGCCCCGGCCCCATGGACGCGATGACGAGCGCGCCCTGCTCAAGGGCTTGTTTCGCGGTCTCAAACACGGCTGTTTGATACATCTCAAGCCCGTACTGCTTCGCCGCGGCCCCGAAAAATCCCCACGCGGTCCCGCTGTTCGCGGTTCGGTATCCGTTTTTTACCGCGAATTGGCACAATTCAGGAGGCAGGATCTCACGGCCGAGCAGCGTGCTGGCGACCATGGCCATGCACGTCGGGCCGCAGCCGGACGTGCCGATCGTCTGTGCCGGGTCATTTCGGATCGTGTACGGCCGCCCGGCCCAGCGCTTGTCCTCCTGGCTGTAGTAGACGACGGCCGTCATCCTGCATCACCCTGATCGTTCCCCGGCGGCTCGACCGCCTTCCGCTGCATCTGGCCGGCGGCCGCCGCCACGAGGAAACCATTCGCGATGGCGAGCACATACACGCGCCAGTCGGCGGGATCGGCGCCGAGCGCAAGCTGCGCGGTGATGAGTACCGCGCTGGCCACGATCACGGCATAGAGATCCGTCGGCAGCCAGCGGGCCGCGAATCGGTCGATGATGCTTTTTGTGTACTGCACGACGAAAAACGTCAAAAGAGAAGCGCCCCCCATAGCGGAGAGCGCTTCCCATGTGAAGAGTTGGTTTTCCATATTCCAATCAACCTCCCGTTGCTGTGGCGAGGACGGCGCCGATTGCCCCGCCAATGATGGTTGTGATGACAGATGAAGCGATCAACTTAGGGAGCCAGTTCCCGTTTTCTCGCAGCCCGTCAACTTCCTTTTTCAGCTCATCGAGTCGGTGGTGTGCGCTTTTCGCTCGCTGGTCAGCATCCCGGGCGATGTCGTCCGATCGGTCGAGTTTTTCCACGAGGCGGCTCACGTTGGCCGTCAGATCGTTGATCGTTCGGATATTGGACTCCTGCAGCGCCTCGAGGCGCGCCAGCCGACTTTCAATCTTTCCGAGCGCCTGTAACTCCATTTGGTTCATACTCATGCCGCATCACCGTCCTGACTCATGGTGCCAGAAACAGCAGCGGCGGCCGATATGGCCGCCGTGATCGAGAGATGTTCCATAAGCCCCACCCCTGTGATAGAATGAAAGTGTTTGCCGTGTCCCTGTGCGCGGCATACCGAGAGGGGCCTGGTTGGGGAACCTCCCTCTCGTCCCCGCCACAGGGATTTTTCTATTTGGCCGGCGAATCACGCCGGATCGGCCCGTTCCTTCTGCGCTTCCTGCTGCTTTGCCTTCCCCTGCTCGTCCTTGCGTTCGTAAAACTCCAGCGCCTTGTCGATGTCGTTCCGCACGCCCCGCAGGATATCGACCTCACTACCCGGCCAGAGCCGGATGACGCCGGCGATCACGTTGCAGAGCTCGGCGACGGGTTGGGATGGGTCGATTTCAATTCGAACCACGCTTTTCAATTCGGCCATTTGAATCATCCTTTCATGTTGATTCGAACGTTCGTTTGCAAGGAAAAACCTCCCATACAGTCGAATAGTGAAGTAACTCATTCGAAACAGGGAGGTTCTTAATACATGACTATAAAAGACATATTTAATTGCGATACCATAATTCAGGCAGGTCTTCAAGCAATTCCATACGTGGGAGGTTCCATTTCAACCCTTATTTATAACAGCAAATTAGAGAAACGACTCAAACGACTTGAAGAATTCTATAAAGACGTTGCCAATACGATTAAAAGCATTGATGAAAAACCCGCACCAGCCAGTGCACATGATGCCAATTCATTATCTTCAATTTTGGAGAAATTAAATGATCAAATCGAAAAAGAACATTTGGAAAGAAAAAGAACTCTCTACAAAATATATTTTATAAAAACCTTATATCACCCAGTAACAGTAGAAAATTATGACATTAGAATGTTGTTTCTTGATATTCTGGAGCATTTGACTGAAACACATATTGATATATTTACTTTCTTGGTCAATCAAAACAATCCGGTTATTGATAAAAGCATTTCTGCGGAAGGTGTAAGTCCAGCTCTTGTTCAAGGATCAATATCGCAATTAAAGATACATGGTCTGGTCGACTCAAGATTACATGGAGTTACGATTTCAGCAAATAGTGAAATTTCAGAGTTAATTTGGGTCAGCCAATTGGGTCGTGAGTTCCACGACTTTTGCATGGCTTAATCTTTTTCGGTTATTTTGATCCATACCAGTGACCCTATAGTAATAAAAGTCCATAGCCACCAGTATTTTATCAATAATTGCCCTGGGGTTAGGTTTATGAAGTCGGCAATCAACACCACTCACCCTTTTTTGGCATAATAAAACCCTCCGTGATGGGAGGGTTATTTCAATTCGTTTGGTTTATTTTTTTCCAGTTCTGCAAGCTGAGCTTCGAGCTCGGCAAGCTGGGCTTCTAGGTCGGCGAGCTCAGCCTTCATGTTTTCCAGGTCTTCCTGGTGTTTCTTCTGCAGGTCGGATCCTTCATAAGGTACGTTAGGAGCAGCAAACAAAGGCGGATTCTTCAGTCCTTCTTCGCGGCTTTGGATTTCACGTTGCAAATGTTTGATCTTGAATTGGAGCAACTCGATTTCCGACTTTATTTCATTCCTTGCTCTCGCATATTGCTCAATTCGTTCATGCGTCTCCTGCGCAATTCTCTCATATTCTTCTTGCTGCTTGCGCGCCTCTTCCTCTATGTCTTTGCGAATAACAACTTCCTGATTCGGAATCATGATTATCTCACCATCCAACCACGCAACTTTCGCTCCGAACAGTTCCCCTGCTGCTCTCAGAGGGATGTAGCTTACACCATCAATCGTTATTGCCGGAATCTCGGACATCTTGTCGCCAATTTTCAAGGGAAACTGTCCGTCAATTTTCCGGCCAACGAGACTTTGAATTTCCGCATAAGCTGCGCTGGCTCCGACAGCCAACAGAAATCCGACAAAAAACGATATGACAGCCTTTTTCATGAAGGGACACCCCCGCATTATTTGATTAGGAACATTATACCAAATAATACGAGGGATAGATTAAGTTTGATCACCTCATATAGAAGTACCCGTGGTAAATGTCCCGCCGGCCCATGGTGAAAAGACTACCCCTCCACCTCCCACAGTCGCCAACATCGTACCAGGTGCAATCCCATGATTGTGTCCAGTGATGTTCACTGTATGGACATGGTTCTTGTCAGCTTTATTATTTACTGCAATCCACAAATCGGAGATGCTGCTCCAGAGCTGGTTGATCACCTGTTGCAAAGTTTGATTGCTAATAGCTCCACGTAATTGGTTCCAACTCGGGACCTCAATCACATTTGATGTCTGCAATGAAATCCCATTGTCTGCCGAAATGATGATATATCCGAACGACTGTAAAAGCCCTCCATAAGTCATGTGGCCCAAATAAAACTGCAAATTCGAGCCCGACATGGCGTAAATGGCTGGCCCGCCTCCGATTGCTGCATCGGGATCGATGGCCAAATACGTGCCGGCATCCCTATAAGCAAAGATCTCATTCCCCGACATCACGATGCGGGGATAAGTTGCCGACGTCTGAATCGTCGCACCCGTGATGACCCCGCCGGATATCGATGCGCCAACGATGGAACCACCGGAAATCGTGAGACCAACAATCTCGCCGGCCGTCACTCTCCCTAGATTGGCAGTGATCGCTGAGAGTGTTTCCGCCTCGATTTGGTTCGCCTTCACTTTCCCGGTATAAACGCCATCGGGTGTCAGCAACGTCGTCTTTCCATTCCAGTTGGCCGAACTCGCAATCTGTGAATCCGGGAGCTTGCCGGTGATCTCAATATAGCCACTGTCAACACGGAGGCCATATCTACCGGGCCCGATCTGGCCAATCCGCACGCGCTCGACGTTTTGCGGGTCCGTTACCTTCATTCCCATGCCGTCAACGAGCGTCAGGCTGTCGTCGTATTTGACGCCCTTGAGCACCGCGTTCTTCGTGGTGTACGTGATCGCTTTCTTGCTGCCGACTGTCGCCTGGAAGATGTAGTCGCTCGTCTTGTACTCGCGAAAGTTCGCCAGCGTCACGGATCCGCGCTTCGGTTCGAAGGGGTACCGGATATACTGTTGCACGCGCGCGTCGAAGGCGTAGCCTAGCAGCTCGTCGTACACGGTCACGGTGTCGCCGACTTCGATCCGCTCATCGACGAACTTTACCGGATCGACTTTGAAGAGCTCCACCAGATCGACCTCGTAGCTGACCTTCGGCAGCTCGTGCTCCTTCAGGTATTTCTGCATTGCCACGAGAAGCGCGCCCTGATCTTCGATCTCCGGCCACTCCATCTTGCCCATGTAGGGGTTGGTCGGGTCGAAATATTCGGAGTCGATGTATTTGACTGTGTGCCCTTGATACCCCTCGATCGTCAGACCATTCTTCCCGTACCCGTACAGCCGCGTGATGCGTTCCATGCTGTGGCTGGTACGTTTGATGCCGTTCAGGTTCTTCCGGTACCTGATGCTGACGTTCCGGTTCTCGCCCTTCCGCGTGGTGAACGTGATGTCGTAGTTGTCAAAGTCAAGCTCGGCGCCGTACAGCGTCCGGGCCTCCTGCAGTAGGTCGATCTTCGATTTTTCGCCCCACTCGAACACGTCTTGCGGCGCAAATTCGCCCTCGATGTAGAAGGTGAACGGTGTGCCGCTGCCGAGCTTTCCGAGCAGCGTTTCCGGCGGGACGGTCGCTTGGAAGTCGATGTACTCGTCGAGGTAGTATTGACTGAGGGTCAGCGCAACGTGGTGCGCCTCCACCAGCTTGTACACGCGCCGCTTGTCCCGTACTTCTTCGACGCGCATGATACGGAAGTGCTGGCCGTTCTCGATATCGCTCGGAAAGCGCACTTCGTTCGCCCCGTCGTCACGCAGAGCCTCATAGCGTTCCTCATCTCCCGGTTCTTTCGGGTAGAGGAACTGAACGAAGTACTCGCCGTTCAGCGTTTCGCTGACCTGAACGTCGAACGCTTTGCGGAGAACGCCGACCATGCCGGCCGGCGTCCACAGTTCAAGGCGGGATTCGAATTTACTCGGCATGCTCGCCACCTTCGTTCGGTTTCGGGTACTGCTGTTTTACGGCTAGCCAACGGGCCCGCATCTCCGCCGCCTCCGTCCCTTCCGGCGGCTCAAGCCATTTCCAGAGCGCGTCGAGCTGGTCGCCGATGGGTGGGTACTCGGGCCGGCGCAGCGTCGCGTAATCGAGTGCTGCGCGGGCCGCCTCGAGCTCGGCGGCGAGCTCGTCGGCCGTCTTCTCACGGATCTCACTCCCGTCAAGCTTGTACCGGTGCGGTGCGGCGGAGTATGCCTCGTACTGCTCTGCTGTGATTGGTATTGCGGTTTCGGGGATTGCATCGCCGTGAATGTCATCGAGGTAAAAGGTGCGGATGTTCCCATCTTCTTTTATCTGTACGAAATATTGGGCCATATGGTCATGCCCCCCATGCAATATAGTGCAAGGTAGCATCGCCCTGCAAGCCGCTGACGTGAGCGATGAACCCGAATTTGTCTGGAAATTCCACGGTTACCGTTGCCGGCTGGTTTGTTTCCAGCACAGCCGTGACTGCGATGACATCGCCAGGAAAAGCCATTGGAAAAATGACAGAGTTCTGTCCAGAAGCAACGGTCACCCTGCTGAATATCGCGATTTTCCCCGACGAAAAACGCTGGAATTGTCCGCCAAATTGGCAGTTTCCGTCATGCCATGCTTTCCAGTTGCTCGTGCCAAAATAGAGGTCACCTTGGGTCGGATCACTTTCCCCAACCAGCCTCAGGGAATTCGCCCTGTCGAAATCTTCGAAATGTGCGTCATTGCCGATTTTCAGCTTCCCGGTGCCTGACCCTACGTTAAGTTCGCCCAAAACGATAAGGCTGCCGCTGATCGTTCCGCCCGACGTTTCCAGCTTCGCACTATTGAGCGCCGCAAAGTTGTCGTTGAGCGGCTGACTCTCAATATACGGTCCGATTGTCTGCAAATTTGCCACATTCATTCACCTCACAGATGTAAGAAGTTGTAATCCCATGTCAGCGTTCCCGTCCCACCCGTGATCTCAAAGAAGCATTCGCAGCCACCCGGTGGGATCGGGGCGAAATCCGAGTGCGTCAGCGTCTGCAGGGCGCCGTTCTTAGTGATACGGCCGTTCAGCGTATCGATCACCAACTTGTCACCCGCAGCGAGCGTCGACGCGCTGCCCGCGGTACGGCCGTTGATCGTAATGCGTGGATTCGAGCCGCTACCGGTGTACGTGATAATGGGGTATGCGTCCTCGAACCCGCGGTTTTGCATGTACATGGGCAGGCGCGGGACCGCGATCGCGAATTGCGTCTCGTTCGGGTACATCAGGCCGGTGTCGTATTTCAGGCCGGTATCATACTTCAGCGTCGGCGTATCCGTCGCTTCCTCCCGGCCGAACGGGTCGGTGCATTTCATCGTGATCTCGAACGTGCCATACCGGTTGAACTGCTGAATTCCGAGCTGACCGGTCAGTTTGGCCATGTATGTGATCTTCGGCATTTCGTCAAATACCAGCGGGCCCGCGGGAAGCGTGGGGTTGAGCCAGGAATAAATCTCCGACTGCCGAACCTTGAACGGCCTGTCGTCGGGCGTGATGTCGATCACGAGGTCGATCTGCCGCTTGCCAAACTCCGTTCCGTAGTCGATGACGCCGGCCAGCCCAGCAACCTCTTCCTCATACTCGCGAAGTTCAGGAGGCTGGATGACGTATTTCAGCAGATTCACGCCGAACTCCGAGCAATGTCTGCCGCGATATGTGAACCCGTATGCCATATCATCCACCGCCCCCCGCCAACTTCTTCCGCAGCACCTCAGCCGCCGTGTTGCCGCTCTCTCGCTCGAAAGTACGAAGGTCAATGCCGTCCTCGAAGACCGGATCATTTATCTCATACATCTTCTCGATATAGACGTTTCCGCCTCCCCCGCGTCCGGACAATGCGTCGACGAGCGAACCGATCTGTCGATCTGTGAGCGTCACTTCACCCACCTTGAGAATGGCTGCGATCTCGTTCGGCAGCAGGATGTCAGGCGACCGAAAATTCATCATACCGGCAATACCGCCTGTATGATAGAGCGGCACGCCGCCCTTGTACCAGCGTCCGTCTCTGCTGTTGAACGTCGCACCGATCAACGCTGCGAGGCGTTGGTTTTCGGCCTGCAATCTCTGGCGCTCATCCGGAGACGCCGAATGCCATGCGGCGCTGTTTGCCTGCATCTGCTGGATAATGGACATGGTTTGCGCGCCGGTCGTCGTTCCGGCTGCCGAACCGGGCGAAACGGTTCCGTATCCTCCTGAGAGCGCCGCAAGGTCGGCAGTCAGCTTCGCCATTTCTTCCTTGATACGCTGGTTGGTCGTGATGAACGACGCGAGCCGCTCGTCGTCAGCCAGCTTGTAGAGCGTCGTCAAGTCGCCCGTGAACTCTTGCGTTGCCTCGCGCAGGTCGTTATACCACGATTCGATGTCAGCCTTACGTCGTTCGAGCGCCTCGAGTTCCTGATCACGCTGCTTTTCAAGCGACCGCTTTTGATCTTCCACGTCCATCTGCCGGAGCTTCTCCTGCAGTTCTTGAAAGTGCTTCTGTCCCTTCTCAGACGTGGCGTAGCGGTACTTCTCCATCTCCGCGATGAGCTCGTTGCGCTCTTTCAAGCGTTCGGAGTCATCGATCGCTTCGAGCTGCTCGTCATAGAACTTTTGGATGGCTTTCCTCCGCTCGTCCAGAGCATCGAGTTCGGCCTTCCGCTGCTTCTCGATGGCCGACAGGGCGGCTTTGGTGACGTCGTTGATTTGACGCTCGCGCTCCTTTGCCAGCTCCTCCGCGGCGCGCTGTTCCTGCCGCATGAGCCACACCCGCAGGTTGTAGACTTGCGTGTCAGCCTTTTTGTAGTACTCACTGTCCTTCTCATACCGGTTGCGGACGCGGGTCCAGGCTTCGAGCTTCATGCGGGCGATCTCCTCTTCGGAACGACCGGCGAGCGTCATGCGGCGCTCTTCCTGCTCAATCCATTCCGCCGATGCTTCGAAGCGTTCCTTTTCCGCCTTCTCGGCCTCTTTGGCTTGTTTCTCCTGCAGCTTCCTCTGATCCTCGGCCATCTGCTGCCGCACGCGATAAATGGCGACCTCAAGTTCGCGCGTGATCTCGGCGTTGCCCTTGAACCGCTCGAGCAGGCGAGACATGGCATCGATCTCTTCCTGCTCGCTCATCCGGTTCAGCTCGCGCCGGTACCGGATCCAGTCCAAGGCGGCCCGGAATTGTTCTCTCTGGATTTCTTCCCGCGTCTTCGTCTTCGATGTTTTTTTCTTTTTTTCGTCCGCAGGTACATCATACGACGGAACAGTGAACAGATCCGTATAGTTGCCGCTCTGGATCGATGCGATTCGCTTGTCGATCTCGATCAGTGATCGCTCCAGCGTGCTGATTTCATCGATCATGTCCGTGACGCGATCCTGCTGCTCGTTTTTGAACTGCTCTCTGGCCGACTTCACCCAAGCCGGTTCTTCCCGGACCAGTTCCGGGGCCACCGGGGAAAGGAGCGACGGATTTTCCTCGACTTTTTTGATGTTCCGAAGGGCGAGCTGCAAACTCTCGACTTCGGTCCGGAGCAATTCCAGCCGCGCAGTTGTGTGCTGCTTCATGTTCTCGAGGTCTTCACGCATCTTCTCGGCGCGCGCATTGTAGTAGTTCGTCTCAGCCTCGAGTGCCTGATCGAGGACATCCAGACTCTGAAGCCGGAGCTGGTTCTCATCATCGTAGTAGACCAGCAGGTTCGGATATTCCTCTTTCAGTTGGCGGACGATGTTGGTCATTTCCATGCGCTGGGCAGCGCTCAGTTCTTCCAGCCGATTCAATTCCTCGTACCGGTTCCGGAGTGCTGTCAACTTGTCGATGTGCTCAACCTGGGTTGCGAGTTCCCGAACCTCGGCCTTGTTCAACTCCAACATGGCCGGGATCGCTTGTTCAAGCTGCTTGTTCAGCTCCTCCAGCACTTTCGGCGCTTTGTCCGGCGTGTCAATCCCGAGCTTCGAGAGTTGCTTGTCGATCTCCGCCAGTTGGGCGCTCAATTGGCCCAGCTCTCGCAGTTCGGGCGTCACCATGCGTTGTTGCGACCATTCACTTGAGCGAGACCGGATCTCAGCAATTTGCTCTTCAAGCTGCCTCCGACGATCGAGTAACTCATTCAGCGTATCGATATCCGCCTGCAAGTTCTGGACATCTTGAGATGTCCGTTTGAGCGGCGATTCATCCAGCTTCCGGTTCAGTTCTTCTTGGTTCTGCGCGAACTTCCACACCGATCCTGCTGCGGCGTCTGCTGCGGCGCTGTAAGCGAGCGTGCCGGTTATGAGCGCGCCGATCCCGAGCACCGCCCATCCTACCGGCCCCATTGCCGCATTCAGCACCAGTAATGCGGTCGTGAGCGCTCCAACAACCGCTATCAATCCAGTGATGGCCACGGCGGCCGCCGTGACGCCTGCGACAACCTCTTTATTCCCTTCCGCGAAAAGCGCGAACTCGCGAATGAGCGGCGTCACGAGCTCGAGCAGATCCTGCAGTACCGGGATAAAGGCTTCGCCGAGTTCTTGGCGCGCCGTGGCGATCGTCTGGTTATATGTCGCCTGAATGCCCGTATATCCGCTCATTGCCTCGTCGGCGTTTCCGGCGTAGATCGCGGCTTCCTGCATCATGCCGTTGTAGGCGGCTTGAACCTTCTGCGCCTCCGTCAGTTTGGCGGCCGTCGTGCCGATCGAGCGAGCATACCGCTCATACATGACAGACAGGTTTGTCGTGATGCCGGCAGCGTCCGTCAGATTGGAGTTTCCCTGTTTAATGCCTCGTGCTACCTGACGGATAGCCTCATCCCATGACAGATGTGCTTCTCGGTTGTATGCAGCAGCGTCAGCTGTTGCGATGATCAGATCTTCGGTCTGCTGAAGGGTCAGCCCCATCGAGAGGTACGTCTTTACGGTGTCGGCGATGACGGCCCGGTTCATCCCCCACCGGTCAGCCAGGCGGTCGGCGAGGTCGGCGGCCGCCTCCACGTCAACGTTGTATGATTTCGCGACGGAGGCAAGGCCGCTATATGAGTTGGCGAGTTGGTTTGCTTCCTCGGCGAGTGTGATCATGGTGTTCTTGAGCTTCGAGAATGCTGCGCCGGCGCCGAGGGCTGCGATGGCGGACGCGAATCCTTGCATGCTGCCGCTGGCTTTTTTCGATTTTTCGTCGGTTTCATCGAGTTCTTTGTTTGCCGCGGAGAGACTGTCTTCGAGCTTCCAGATTTCACGAGCCGTCCGATCGGAGGTTTGGGTGAGCTTGAGGAGCGATGCTTCCGTCTTCAGGATCTGCTCCTGCAGTCTCGACCGCCTGTCCTCGTTGAACGTGGCGTCGTATGCTTTTTTCAGCCGCTCGAGCTTCTGCTGCTGGATCTCGATCCGGGCGTTCACGTTGTCCAGTGTTTGGGTGAGATGCCCGATTTTTTCGCGGGTCAGCGCGATTTTCTCCATCTCAGCCGCGGTCTTCTTGCTCTCCGCCCCCAGGTCGGAAAACTCTTGTTTGACCGCACGGATCTCGCGCTTCATCTGGTTCGATTCAGCAACAAGACGCGCCCTCAGTTCGCCAATTTCAACAGCCATAATCACACACCCGCTTTCATCCGAGCAAGCAGCTCTTGATATTGTTCCTCTGCCGACTTCTGTGGCTCCGGCGGCGGTTTGGGCAGCCGGTTTCTATACCGCTCCCAGATCGACTTCTTGGCCTTCTGATCCGTCACATGCGGGAAAACCGTGGCATCCAGCAGTTCAAACCATTCTCGCGCCTTCATCTCGTTCCGAATCTTGAGCAATTCCGGCAGATCAACCCACGCATACTCGTTCTCGATCTCCTGCGGAGTCTTGCCCAGTGCGACAGCGCAGCGCCGAACGAACTCATCCGGGGTTATACGCTGGCCTGATCCATCCGCTTGATGATGCTCTCCACGAACTGCCGGGCCAGCGGCGGGATCAGGCCGTTCAAGTTTCCCAGCGCCCGATTCATGTCGTTCTTTTCCCACGTCAGCCGCAGGAAGTTCGTGCATTCCGCGAGGCTCGCATGCTCGTCCAAATACTCAAGTGGCAGATCACTCAGGATCGACGTCAGTTCGTAGATTTCATCTATTGCAACGTCAGCGGCCGCCACGATATAGACCGCGCGCTCGTTTTCAGGAGTCAGGAACAATTTCACAAGGTAATCGCCAATCGTGCCAATGTGCTCGGTCAGTTTTTTAAGCCGGGCGCGGGTAAGCTTCGGGATTTCAACTTGCTTTTTGCCGAGGATCACGCGCTCGGATTTCAGGAACGGAAGGTTCACAAAAAGTCCCTCCTTCGTTTCGGGATGATAAAAAAAGGGGCCTTTGTGGCCCCAGAGATCAGGATGCCGTTGCGGTAATGTCTCCCCACGTATACAGCAGACCGACCGGATCTGCATTCAGATCCGGATACGCCACCACTTCGATCGGGAACTTCTGGTTGTCGTCGAGCCGGAAGCTGATGTTCGCGTCGAACTTGATCGCGCAGCTCTCCAGGTAGATGAACCGGCTCGGATCCGTGACCCCGAGCGGCTTGATTACCGCGCGCTTGCGCGGAAGTTCCTGTCCGGCCAGACCGGTGACCTGGTACTTGACCTTCGTCGGTGCGGAGCCATCCACGACCTTGTTCACATCCGGATTGAACTTGACGACCTTCTCGAAGTCCACATCCGGCGTCTCGAACGTCACCCGGCCAACGGTTCCAGTCTTGATCGTCTTCACCGGCGCCGTGCCCGTCTGGTCGGTCGTAGGCTCGAAATACGTGGTCTCCGTGACGAAGTTGATGCCGCCCTGCGTCATGTCGATCGTGACGGCGTCGGTATTCGGCGTGCCGTCTTCCTTCACGTCCCAGATGAAGATGCCAGGGCCTGCGTAGATTTTGTTTACGTCAGCCATCTTTTCTCACGCCTCCCTCAGATAAAAAGTGAAATTGGTCGAGAAGATCGGCCGGTCTTCCTCGTCCCGCCCGAGAAAGATCGGGTTGGACTGCGAAGCCAGACACGAAAAAACCTGTACGCTGCCAACCGTGAAGTTGGCCTTGCGGTGCAGGTGTCGAATGAGTGATTTTGCCAACGCCTCAGCGTTTGCCATGTTGTACGGATCGCTCTTGTACGGCTTGCCCTTGATGATGATCTGGAACGTCACGCGCTCCGTCGGAACATATGGATGTGGCGCGAATCCGCCGGTGCCGAACACGAACAGGCACGGATACTTGTTCTCGGGCAGGCTTGCCGGGATGAAGTTCGGGTCCGGGTAAACGGTGAATCCCGCGGACGTGAGGTAGGCAATCAAGTCAGTTGCGAGCATGTAATCACCCCTTCAGCACCCGGGCCATTTCCTCGAAGAACGCCTGCGCGTTCATCTTGACGGCGTTCTCGAGGAACTTCTTGCCCGGCATGTACCCGTTATACGGCCCTTTGCTGCGAGTCTTCTCGCCCGGTGTCATTGGGATGATTTTTCCATCCTTCGTCTCCCGGAATCCCTCATGCTGGACGACGGCGTAATGGTCGACCTCCGGGCTCGTGCCGATGTCGATGTACTTCGTTCCGCCCTCCTGCTGAACATCGCCGGCGTTGATCGCGGCTTCGAGGTCTCCCGAATCGATGGGCGCCAGCCGGCGGCCGTCATGGACGATTTTAGCGCCGAACTTCACCAGCGTCTGGTCGACACCCTCATCAATAGCGCGTTCAATCTCACCCAACGACCTTACGATAGCATCGAGCCCGTCCAGTCGGAACTCGAACTTGTCAGCCATAGACGACCACCTTCTTCACATCGTCGGTTCCGATGAACTTTTTGACCTCGACGTGCCGCACGTGGATCGCGATCGTCTCGCCGAGCGCGTTCACGTATTCGAAAGTATCGTCGAAGCTGACCGCGTTCGGTCCTTCGAGGTGGATCGCATAGGCAACCTGGATTTCCTCGCCGCGGGCGTTCCGGATCAGTTTCTGCTCCTCCACCACCTTCGCGGCCTTCTCGGTGGCGACAGGCGGCAACGGACGGCCCCATTCGTCGGTGCCGGAGTGATAGTGCGTCACTTTTGCCGGGTATCCGAACAGGCTCATAACAGCACACCGCCGTACTGTCTGAGTGCTTCATGCTCGGCTAATTCGTCAGCCGTCGGCCCGAGCAGTTCACGTACGTCAGGCGCAACGGCTGGACGCTCTCCATCCTTGTATGTGACTGACTCGCCGGTATCCGTGACCGTCTTCACGTTGTGCTTCTGGTACTTGAGTGCCGGGTCGATGCCCTGAAGTTCCCAGACGGCCTGATACGCCACAATTTCGACCGAGAAGGCATCTTTGTCCGGGTACCACCGCGAAAGGTTACGCTCGGACTGCGCGATGGCCACAGCGCGTTTCTGATCGGTCGCCTTGTCCCACGCCTCGGAATCCAGCAGGTTCCCCGCGATCCAATCGCCGACCTCTTGAATGGTAGGCATGGCAATCACCCGCCGTCTTCATCCGGTTCCTTATCCTTCTTGCCGCTTCCCTTACCCTTCGCCGCCGGTTCTTCCGCGGTCTCAGCAATACCGGAATCAATCAGGCGTTTGGCATCGTCTGGTTTGATGTCCTTGATCACGTCCCCCGGCCTGTACCAAACGCCGTCGTGTTTGACGACGCCTTTCACTTTCAGATCCATGCTTCATCATCCTTTCGTGAGAAAGAGCGCCCCGAAGGGCGCCCTTCATCAGATCACCTTCGCCGAAATGACGGAGTCCGCGTACGGGAACACCGGGAACGCGAGGTTCACGCCGACCGTGCGGATCCGCAGCGGGTGCTTCGACGCCAGATCGCGGAACACATAGATGCCCGCGTCTCCCGTGGTTTCCGCCTCGATGCCGTCGACCAGTTCCTCCGTGGACGTCGCCCACAGGTAGTTGCCGAGCGAGCCGTCAGGCAGCATCACGAACCGGTCTTGCGGCGCCATGCGGACCGTTTGGAACTGGAGTTTGCCGCTCGCCAGCTCATCCACTTCGACGCGTGCCTGCGTGTCGTACGTGATGATCCGCGGCAGACCGAGCGAATCCATCACGGAATCAAGCTGCGATTGGTTGAGTTGCGGCGGCTCCGCCGTGCCGCTCGGGTTGCCGAAATAGTGCCGGCGCAGCGACAGGTTTTGCAGCAGATACGACAGCACCTGCCGGCTCGTGAAAGCGCGCGTCAGGCGCACGCCGCGGTCCGCCTGGTAGTTCCACCAGGTTTGGATGTCCTGCAGCGGCTTCGACTCAGTCGTGTTGCTCCACAAGCTTGTGCCGGACAGTTCGGGTTTTTGTTCCGGCTTGTAGCCCCAGTCGACTTGGATGCGAACGTCGCCTTCAACATAGTTGATTGCGCCAAGTGAAACGGCCTGCATGGCGACCCATTCTTTCCGCGCGCGGATGGCGTCCACGCAGTATTGCGCGTCGTTCAGTTGCTCGCGTACGATTTGCGCGACTTCTTGCCGGCGCAGGCCGCCACCTTGCCCAGCCATCAGGAGCAGTCGGATCAGCTTTTCGTCCATCCAGCGACCGCGCTGAATTTTCGGGATTTCCACCCGTTGACCCTTCATGCCCTCGCGCGAACCGTAGCGCGTCTCCGTACCCAGCTCGGCGATTTGCGCCATGACCGGCAGGCGGTTTTCGCTCATGATGACGTCAACCGTCAGTTCGTCGGTCTGACGCGACGGGAACAACGTTTCGTGCAGGTATTCGTTCGGAATCGAAAGGTTGCGCGCGTATACGAGCAGTTCTTCGCCCGACAGCGCTTCTTCAAGCATCAACAGTTCGTCAGCCATGATTCCACCTCATCCCCTTCTGTTGAGATTAAGCAAAGACGATATGCGGCATCTTCTGCCGCAGCGTGTCGTCCACGGTGACCGGAATCCGGGCCGCGATCACTTTAGCAACCTCGTAAGCACCGACGACGTGGTCGCCATCCCGGACGTTCACAGTCCGTTTCAGGATGACCGACGGTTTTTCGCTGCCGTCGTTGCCGGCCGGGTTGTACGGCACATATTTGCCGTTGGCCAGTTTCGCCATCGGCATGCCCTTCTTGATGATCTTGTCGCCGTTGCTGTCGGCGGTGATTGCCGAAGAATCGATCGTGATGCCATTCGTCACCTCGCGGACGACTTCCAGCGACGCCAGGATTTCGTAATCGTCGTCGACGATGAACTGTTCCTTCGGTTGCAGTCGCATCCTTCATGCACCTCCGTTATTTTCGTGCCCACGGGTCGTTTTCAGGTTTAGTGACGACGCCGCGGTTCTTTGCGAGTTCGATCAGCCGATCATGCGACTTCTTTTTCTCGTCCGGGGAGTTGCGGACGTCGGCGCCGAAGCGGCCGGCACCAGGTTTCGGCTTCAGCAGGTGCGGCTTCTTCTTGGCCAGCGCCTCGAGCGCTTCTTTCACGCCCTCGATCTCGCCCTTGTCGTTTTCCTTGCATTTCGACAAGTCGGCGAGTTTCAGGGCGTCCTCCCAGTCGGCGAACCCGAGTTCATTCGCCACGATTTTGACCTCGGCTGTGAGCAGGCGCTGATATGTCTTCGCGTTCTGCTCTTTCAGGCGCTCATCCAGCAGCTTTTCGATGTCGGCCGGATCGGTCTTCTTGTCATCGCCTTCTTTGCCTTTGGAGCCTCCATCGGGCTTTTTCAGCGCCGCTTGGAGTGCTTCTACCGAGTCGAAGCCCAACTCCTTCGCCAGCGCCTTTTGCGCGGCCTTCTCAGCCCGTGAGAGCCGCGACTGAATGGCTGCGTCAAGCTCGGCCTGCGTGAACTTCTTTTCGCCACCGTCGCCAGCGCCTCCGCCTTTTGCCCCGTCACCATCACCGCCACCATTGCCGCCGCCGGAGCCGCCGGAGCCGCCCCCATCTTCGGCAAACAGTTGCAGATCGAGCGGAAGCAGAAAGGGTCTTCTTATGGTTTCGAACATGGTTTTGACCTCCGTTTTTAAGCCTGGGTCGGCTGTTTTCCCGCCGGAGCTTTTAACGACTTCACGGCGTGTTGGTCATGAAAAAGGGCCCACGGAAGTCTCATCCGGGGCCCGCTACCTTTCCATCTCTCGAATAACCATGTGTTTTCCGCACTCGAGCAATCCAATGATTTCAGTGTCCAGTGTGTCACTCCAACCCACTTTGATCTCTCCATTTGGCTGCCGAGCGACAAACACAACCGAATCGACAAGCCCCATCTCAATGGCCTGCATGAGATTTTCAACACAGGCCCGCGGCGTTACCCTGCCCTCGCGCTTGGCTCGATGCTCAAGGATATCGTTCACCGGTAATCACCCCGTCAAACCTCTTTTCAGCGCCACAAGCCCGCGGCTGATCGCATCGATTGCTTGTTCAAGCGCGCAGTGCCTCAATTCGTCTTCGTGATCTGGGGTAACAGCGACCAGATGGAGATGCAGGAGTTCATGAACCAACGTAAGTTCCATATCCTGCTCTTCCATCAAGCCGTCTGGATAATCGACAGGATCAAGAATGCGGATTGACGCCATGCGCTTCTCAAGTGTCCATTCAACTTCTCCGCAGCGGTTCTCGCCTTTCATGTCTCGTTCCCGGAAGATCGAAACGTTGATGATCCAATCCTGCAGCCGCAGGATCTTTTGCCATTCCGCTAATTTAGCGCGAAGTTCGTCTTCGGTCTGAATGACGGCGCTCATCCCGCTTTTCCCTCCTTTCGAAGAAAACATCGGCCGCAATCAAAACCGCCGCGATCACCAACCACAGCGGCCAATAGGTTACTAACTTTTCGCCTTCGGTCATGTGGATCATGTCATGGATAAACCTATCCATCGGCCTCGCCCGCCTTTATCATTGCGTTAACCTTTCGATAAACCTCCTGCAGTTCTCGGTACGACTGCGTATTCCGCGCCTTCATGCTGGCGAATGTCCGCAGGTCAGGCGTATCGTCGGGAAGCACCGCCTTATAGCGGATCCATTGCTTGCGCGTCGCGTTCTTGCGCGACTTTTCGCGCTGCAGCTCGTTGTAACGCCGGATATTCGCTTCAGTCCGGTTGTCCACGAACGGCCGGTTCGATTGCTCGATCATGCGCTGGACCTCGTCCGGCGACGTCAGCTCCTCGATCCACGGCGTGAGCGAATGGACACAGTGGGAATGGTACGGCGGCCGCTGCTCAAGCTTCGGGAACCGTGGATCGTTTCCGCTGATCGAGTACACGCGGCCCTGGTATTTGGCGCAATATTCGCATGTGATGCCGACGGCGTTGACATAGACGAGATCGATGCCGTTCTGAATTGCCATGTTCTCGGTACCGGTGACGTGCGCCTTGCGCTGGTGGTAGTGGATCACGCCGGTCATGTACTTGTCGGCCGGCACCCGGGCGCCGTTCCGGGTAACGATGCCGGTAATGCCCTGCTGGTTCAGCTCGGCGACGGCCTGATGCGTCGCTTCTCGGCGGCTCATGCCGGTCAGCAGCGACCGCTCGTTCGCCCGCCTGACGGCCTCTTCGACGCGCCACTTCGCATCCGCGCTCATGTTGTCGCTGGCCTCGAGGATCGAATAAAATGCCTCGTCCATGATCGCCTGCGCGGCCCTCTGGTGGATTAACGGCCGGAGCGTCGTGTTGATCGATTCCGCGGCCATGCCGGCCCGGATCATGCTCGTCACGGCCTCCGCGGCGCCGGCGTGGTACGACTCGCTGATCATACCCGCCATTTGCTGGCCGGTCTGTCCGGTCAATTCGGCAATGATCGCCTCCACCTGCCGCAGCAGATCGTTCTTCCGCCGCTGAGAGATCGAACCATCCTCGAGCGATTGGACCAGCTCGCGCAAGCGCTCGTCCGCGCGGACGTAGAGCGCGATGATTTTTTCTGCCGACGTCGCCATATCACAGCGTCACCCGCGGCGGCTGCACGAAGGTCGGGTTCAGCGTATCGACCGCCTTCTCTTCTTGAATCTTGCGGATTTCCTCCTCAATCGCTTTCTCCGACCAATCCGGATGGATGCGGCGGACCGTCGTCTCAAGCGACTGGACGCCGGCTTCGTAGGATGCGCGCTCTTCCTCATTCTGCTCGGACTCGGCCTTCGGCAACATGTCGCCCCATTCGATGACCGGCGCCTTTACCTCGTACTGCGTACCGCCGAGCGTGTTTTCAAGAATGATGCACTTGCGGATGGCGTCCTTGATCGCCGTGTCGAACTTCGCCTTGATTGCCTCGGCCTTGATTACGCTTTGAATCCAGAGGTAGAGGAGTGCAATTGCCGACGATCCAGTTCCCGGCTCAAGGCCGGCGGCCTGCGGCGATGTCTTCGTGATCGCGAGCATGTACTTGATGAGCCGCGTCACGTGCTCGAAGCTCTGCTGCGTCTTCGCGTCCCACGTGATGTACTGCGGCACCGCGCCCTTGTTCTCATCGTAGGACACGACTTCGAGATCGGCGTTCCGGACGAACCGCTGGCCGTAGTGCTGGTGGTTCGTGTTCGCCACAGTGTCCCAGAGCGAGCGCGGTATGGCCAGCTTCGGCTTGCCGTGTTTCTCGAAGATCACAGCGTCCCGGGTGATGGTCCAGTTGATCTCCTCTTGGATCATGTCGACATTCCGGAGCGCCGAACGGCCACGCGGTCTCGTAAGCGTCTCGTCATTCGTAACGACACCACACATGAGTTCAGTCATGCCGACCAACTCCACGTCTTCCGGGATGTCGACGTTGTACTTGCGCGCATACTCCTGCACATCCATCTCCTCCGAGACGCTGTCGCCCTTCATTCGGAACACCATCTGCTGCATCGTCAGGCCAGTTTCGGTCAGGCGTTGGCGCTCGACGCGGAGAAACTGCTCCGTATTGACGCCGTCGCCGTGATTCTCGATCCACACGATGTCGGCGCCGAGGCCGTCCTGATGCGGGAAGAACATATCGCGCAGTACCCATTCGAACCATGTCCGATTGCGCGCACCGTCGCGGCGAATACGATACGCAATCATGCCGTCTACCTGGTGCTGCGTCACAGCCGCCCACAGCCCACTGCTAACTTTCGACGCCTCGACGACGCCGGAAACGAATTCGAGTTCCGGATCCCGTTCCGAGTCCGCCGAGATGTTGCCGAGAGACCGGTTCAGGAGATCGGCCGGCAGTTCCGCGACCAGGCTGCAGAAATTGACGACGATATACGGAACGCCACTCTCTACGACCTCTGTGACCTGTTCCCATTCCTTCAGCGACTTCCGGCGCCAGCGGTATCGTTTGTCTTTCCCCGCGTGCCGCGCCCGAGGGAAGATGTCCGCGTGGTCGCCGTCGTACAGCTTGCGGTAGTAGTTGGTCTCAGCGACTTCGACGTCAAATGGCGGCGGTGGAAACTGCTTGCGAGCGTATTCGATGGTCAGTGGAATCACCCCATTTCTGCAAAAGAAAAAGCCGCTCAATTGAGAGACTTTCGATTTCCTTCATTTGGTTTCAGGTACGAAGCACGGCATGTCCGACAATTCTTTGTCGTTCATCCATGCACGCATGTTACCACATCACCAACCCGCCGGCCGCTGACCGCTGAACGGCAAACTGCGTTCTTCCACGAACGCCAGCACGACAGCGTCCGCCCGGTCCGGCGAGTCCAGCCCGCGCTTCTTCATATCTTCCTTGCGCTCCAGCGCGAGTTTGCCTCGGCTCGTCATCCGGTACTTCCGCTGCGACAGCTGCGCGATCAGCCGGTCGTCGTTCGGCAGTTCGATCGTAGGTTCTTCGCCTCGCATGTGCCGCGAGAAGCTGTCCTGCAGCAGATCCCGGACCGTCGCCCAAGTCTCGGTGCCGCGGTTCTCGTAATGCTCTTCCTCGTCCGATGTCGGCTTGCCGCTGTTGTTGACCGGAACCACCGTCCAATCATATAGCCGATCCTCGTGGATCACCTCGTTGAGTCGGTCCGTTACGCCGCCGCCGACGCCGGTGTCGTCGACCTTGATCACAACCCGGCGGATGTGCGTGTACTGCTGCAGCATCTCCCGGACCGTCGCGATCACACAGCCGGCCGTCACCATCGTGTCCTGCTTGTGGTATGCGCGCAGGTCGAACACCTTGCCACCAATCCGCGGCGCGATGACGGTCTCATCGTCGCCGAAGCGCGCCACGTCGACACCGATGTGCAGCGTATCACCCGTCGGCCGGACCGTCGAGTTTGCTGCGTGCTCCACCAACTCGAGCGCGATGAAAGCATCCGACTCAGCCTTCGGGAACTCTCCATACACGCGCACGCGCACGACGTCGCTGTCGGTGCCGTACTTGTCGATCAGCATCTGGATGTTCTCGCGGCTCGTGCGCGCGCTGTCCCGGCTGTCGACCTTATGAGTCTTGAATCGCTTGCGGTCGCGGTTGTGCGAATCATAAAAAACACCCGACGTTCTCGTCGGGTTTCCGCACATGAGCAGCTTGTTCTCGGGCCCAGAGAGCGTGCCGAGAATCGCTTCCATGATCGGATCAGCCACCCCGGACGCCTCATCGACGATGAACAGCATGTAGTCTTCGTGGAAGCCCTGCATGTTCTCCGGTCTCGTCGCCGTCCGTGTCGTCGCAAACCAGCGTTCTTCGTGGCCGATCATGTAGACCTTCGTCTTCGTCCACTTCAGCAACCGCCGGATTTTCGCCTTCTCCAGCCACTTTGCAACTTCGGCCCAGAGCACATCCTGCAACTGCTGTTGAGTCGGCGCCGTGCAGATAACCTTCGGATTCGGTCGGCAACACAAGAACCAGATGACGGCCCATGACTCGAGCGCCGTCTTGCCGACTCCCTGACCGGACCGCACGCTCACCCAACGATGCCCAGCGAGATCACGGAGAACGGCCCGCTGCCAATCGTCAGGTTCCGCGTCGAGCATATCCTGCACGAATGCGACTGGGTCATCCCAATACACATCGAGCAGATTGACAAGCGTAGATTGGACGGTTTGACTACTCATCGTCATTCACCTGCTGCGCCCTCCGCCGCTCGGCGGCCTGTTTCAGCGCCGCTACCCAGTCTTCGGCGTCGGCGTTCTTGCCGCCGCCTTTGGCGCTTTCTACTTCGGCCTTGACCTTTTCGATCTGGGCCTCCATCAGCGCCAGTTTCATGCGGCGCTCGTCGTTCTCGGGCGCTGCGGCAAGAAACTGCTTGATCGAAGAGTTGAGCGCCGATATCGCGGCCGCCTGCGCCTTGAGATAAGTCGCGTAACGGTCCCAGGCGAACTGGAATTCAAATTCTTCCTCAGTCACCACAGGTATGATCTCTTTGTCCTTCCCTCGACCTCTGGTGACGACATCGAACTTCCGCTTCTTCAGCTCTTTGATCATTTCGTCGCGATCTTTCACAAACATAATCTTCTGCGCGCGGATGATCGCGGCGAACTGCGTGGTGATGTTGTGCCAGAGCATGTCGAGCGGATCGGCCTCGGCCGCCAGATCATAGATTTCGAGGAACTCTTCGTCCTGCGGCATGTATTTGCGGTACAGCCCGTGCTTGACGGCGCGGTCGTTGCCCGGCGGAGCGCCCGGGCCGCCTTTGTTGCCCTTCGCGTTCTTGTTTCCTCTCGGTGCGCCGCGGCGAGGATCTTCGCGCTCCTCCCACTTGTAGTAGTGCTTCCATTTCCTCACCATTTCCGGCGAGATCCCGAGCTTCTCAGCGATCCACTTCGTCGAGCGCGGCCGGCCGGATTCACACCAAAGCTTGAAGGCTTTTTTTTCGATTGGACTGCGTTTCGGCGCCACTACATCCACCCCACCTCCGCACAATTGAGTCTGTTTTCACGTTTTGGCCGCTTCGACCAAGAAAACTTTCCGTCGAAGCGACGAAAAAACCGAGGTTTTCCCTCGGCTGAACTTCCATCTTCTGACTCTACACTTTTACTAAACCTATATTCTGTCAAACTCGTAAATTCGCTGATTCCGCAATTTTCAAGGCTTCTGCGGCTGTGAATTTTGAGTTTGACAGTCACCCGGTTTTTGTAAAACTCAACCTCAGAATCATGCGGTCAAGCATGTCCTGAGTGAGCCCCAAATACCGCAAAGTGACCTCCTGCGACTCGTGTCCGAACGCTTCCATGAGTAACGCCATGACGTAGCCCCACTGCTCCTTCGGGGCGTTCATAATCATATGATAGCCCCATGTCTTTCGCAGCGAGTGCGTGCCGATGTCCTCGAGGCCAAACCGCTGCGCGACGTCCGAAATCATGCGCCAGGCCATCTGCCTACTGATCGGCAGCCCTTTCTCGCCGGTCGCCTTCTTTTGCCGCGACGCGAATAAATATTCATCGTCATCCATGTCCTGAATGTAAATCATCAGGTCGTCATAGTACGACGGATGGATGATGAATCTTTTTTCCTTCCGGCGCTTCCGGCGGTTCCTGGTCTTCTTTGCGACATAGTTGATATGCAACTGGTCCCGGACATCGCCTACCTTGAGGCTCAACAGGTCCGACACGCGCAACCCGCAGTGGATGCCCATCGTGAACAGCAAGTAATTGCGGAAATTTCGAACCTTCAAATAATTCTGGATTTCCACGATCAACTCGGGATCGCGGATCGGCTGGACTTCGCGCATATCACCACCTCGCTTGAAAAATGGCAAAAGAAAAAGCACCCGCAGGTGCTACAAAATTTCAA
>Ga0207865_100422_pt1 | contig 46696 bp, 40 predicted proteins | sample HigsolmetaAR204D_FD_184836 | JGI IMG/M metagenome (GOLD analysis project Ga0207865, IMG submission 184836) | Ionic liquid and high solid enriched microbial communities from the Joint BioEnergy Institute, USA - AR20-4-D (SPAdes) (version 2) ...
TTGTGCTTGATATGGGCGAGCCGGTAAGGATACTTGATCTTGCAGAAAATTTGATAAGGTTATCAGGATTTAAGCCTTATGAGGATATAATGATAGAATTTACTGGTCTTCGTCCCGGTGAGAAGCTGTATGAAGAACTTTTGATGAACGAAGAAGGCCTGCAGTCTACAGCGAATAATCTTATATTTATAGGAAAACCCATAGATATAGACGAAGAGAAATTCTTGAGGCAACTGGAGGAACTTAAGGAAATTTGCTATATGGAACCGGCTGAAATAAGAAAGAAAGTAAAAGAGATTGTACCGACTTACAATTATAATGTATCAAATTAATTTAGATTTACAAAGGAATGGAGAAAATTATGAACTTTAAGAGAATTTACTTGTCATCACCGACAATGACCGGAGCTGAACAGGAATATATAAAAGAAGCATTTGAAACGAACTGGGTAGCGCCACTAGGACAAAATGTAAATGAATTTGAAAAAGAACTGGCATATTATGTTGGAGTACCATTTGCTGTGGCGTTAACATCAGGAACAGCAGCAATGCATATGGCTATAAAAGCTTTAGGAATAAATAGAGGAGATATAGTATTTTGCTCATCTCTTACATTTGCAGCAAGTTGTAATCCGATTATATATGAGGGAGGAATACCGGTCTTTATAGACAGTGAAGAGGATTCCTGGAATATGGATCCTGCGGCTCTTCGAAAAGCATTTGCAAAATATCCCAATGTAAAGGCCGTAATAGTTGTTAATCTTTACGGAACACCGGCCAAACTGGATGAAATTGCAGCCATATGCCGTGAGCATGGTGTGCCGTTAATAGAAGATGCAGCAGAATCTTTGGGTGCCACATATCGGGGAAGGCAGACCGGTACTTTTGGCAAGTTCGGTGTATTCTCATTTAACGGGAATAAGATTATTACTACTTCCGGCGGCGGGATGCTGGTATCGGAAGACAGGGCGATGATTGAAAAAGTCAGGTTCTGGGCTACGCAGGCAAGGGAGAAGGAACTGCACTATGAACATAAGGAGATAGGATATAACTATCGCATGTCGAATATCGTGGCGGGTATAGGAAGAGGCCAGCTAAAATCTCTTAATGATTTTATACAGCGAAAAAAACAAATATATAATACATATAAGGATGTATTCAAAGATATTGATTATGTCAGCATGAATCCTGTACCGGAAGATTGCAAACCCAATTACTGGCTGTCCTGTATAACCATAAAAGAAAGCTGCAAAGTAAAACCATATGATATAATAAAGGCTTTGGAAAAAGAAAACATTGAAAGCAGACCGGTATGGAAACCTATGCATCTGCAGCCGGTATACAGGGAATGTGATTTTATATCTATGGTTGATGACCCTCTGGGCATATCGGGAAGAATTTTTAGTCGAGGGTTATGTCTTCCGAGCGATATAAAAATGACTAAAGAGGATATGGACAGGATTATATATATAGTAAAAGAAATGCTTGAGGTAGGTTAATCATGTACCAGAAATATGTCAAAAGGCTGCTGGATTTTATTATATCTTTACTGGCTGTTATAATTTTATCACCGGTATTTTTGGTTATTGCCGTACTGGTAAGAATTAAGCTTGGAAAACCGGTTATATTTAAGCAGAAAAGGCCGGGACTGAACGAAAAAATATTTACCTTATATAAATTCAGAACTATGACGAATGAGAAGGATAAAGATGGAAATTTGTTGCCGGATAGTGAAAGATTAACTGAGTTTGGAAAGATGCTCAGATCCACCTCTTTAGATGAGTTGCCTGAACTTTTTAATATTTTAAAAGGAGATATGAGCATAGTAGGACCTAGACCTTTACTGGTACAATATCTACCGTTATATAATGAACAGCAAAGACGTAGGCATCTTGTCAGGCCAGGGTTAACAGGTCTGGCACAAATTAATGGAAGGAATGCAATTAGCTGGGAAGATAAATTTGATTTAGATATTAAATATGTTGATAATGTGAAGTTTTTTAATGATTTGAAAATCGTGCTTTTAACTATAAAGAAGGTTATTTGTCGGGAAGGCATTAATTCTGAAACTTGTGCAACAATGGAACCTTTTATTGGTTCAAAAAAAGATTGACAAAAAAGAATGGAGGAAAATTTTTGGATATAAGGACGGTTACGGTTATTGGTGCAAATGGTACTATGGGATGCAATATATCAGGAATCTTTGCTTCTTTTGGTGAAGCAAAAGTATATATGGTCTGCCGAAATATTGAAGATGCGAAAAAAGCTCGGGAAAAAGCGAAAATATCAGTTAGAGCAGAAGCAATAGGTAAAAACTTAATACCAAGGACATACGAGGATTTGGAAGAATGCTTGGCAGAGTCGGATCTTATTTTTGAAAGTGTAAAAGAAGATATTGAAATCAAAAAAGATGTCTATAATAGGATAATCAAATATATTAAGCCAAATACCATAATAGGAACCGGTACTTCCGGACTTTCTATAAATGAATTAAGTGAATGCTTTGATGAAAGTTTACGCCCATATTTTTTGGGCATACATATGTATAATCCACCATATTATATGACTTTATGTGAAGTTATACCCAGTAAATATACCGATTTAAAAATTTTAAAAGAAGTAAAGGAATACCTAAAATCAAATTTACTGAGAAAAGTTGTAGAAGTAAAAGATGAACCGGCTTTTATGGGCAATCGCATAGGGTTTCAATTTATTAACGATGCATTACAATACGCTGAATTATATAAAGACAATGGTGGAATTGACTATATTGATGCTATACTTGGACCGTTTACTGGCAGAAATATGCCGCCGCTTATGACTTCTGATTTTGTCGGTCTAGACGTTCATCAAGCTATAGTCGATAATATTTATAATAATACTATGGATTATGCTCATGAAACATTTAAAATGCCTGATTTTGCATTAAAACTTATTTCTAAACAAAAACTTGGTAAAAAAAGTGGTTGTGGATTGTATCAAACAATAATTAATTCTGATGGAACGAGAACATATAAAGTTTATGATATTTCATCGAATTCATACAGGTCTAAAGAAAATTATATATTTCCTTTCGCTAAGCAAATGATAAATGAGTTTAAAATCGGTAATTATAAATCAGCGTTTAAAAAATTGATAGAAAATAATTCAATTGAGGCCAATATATGCATTCAATTTATGTTGAAATATGTAATTTATAGTATATCAACTGCAAAATCCATTGGAGAGAATATATATTCAGCCGATGATGTTATGGCTAACGGATTTAACTGGGTGCCTCCGTTAGCAGTAGTTGATGCATTTGGTGGGGTTCAAAATTTTATAATGATTGCAAATAAAAAATTACCTAAAGAATTCCTATCACAAATAGACATAACTACTTTAATGCAGGATGTTCCACAGTCAAAATATGATTATAGGCCATTTTTCAAAGCAAAATAGGGAGGAAATTTGATGGAAAATAATATATATGTTCTTGGTGGTGCACAAACAGATTTTGAACGCAATTGGAGTAAAGAAGGCAAGGGAGTTGTCGCTTTATTAAAAGAAGTAATAGATGATGGCCTAAAAAATATAGGAATTACATATGAAGATATTATTAAATATAATAAAGATGGAAAAATTGCTTGTTTTATAGCAAACTTTCTTGGAGAGTATTTCATAAATCAAAGCCACGTTGGAGCTTTATTAACTGAAGTAAATCCTGCATTTTATGGGGTTCCATCAGCCAGATATGAGGCTGCCTGCGCTTCAGGCTCAGTTGCACTGGATGCTGCAATTACCAAATTGAGAGCAGGAGATTATGATATTGCTTTTGTAATTGGATGGGAATTAATGAAGACTGTTGATGCCAAAACATGTGGTGATTTTCTTGGAAGGGCGGCATTATATGAAGAAGAAGCGTCTGGTATTGAATTTCCTTTTCCAAAACTATTTGGACAATTAGCAGATGAAACAATAAAAAAGTATAATTTAGATGAAAAAAGATATCTTGATAATTTGGCTAGAATATCAGTAATAAATTATTCAAATGCAAAAAGAAATCCTTATGCTCAGACAAGAAAGTGGTTTATGAATGAAGCACAAGCTTCTTCCAGAGGTACATCAACAAATGCGTTAATTGGAAATAAACTTGCTATATCTGATTGTTCTCAAGTAACTGATGGTGCGGTATTTGTCGCTTTAGCTTCGCAGAAATTTGTAGAAGAAAATTTAAAATCAAAAGATTATCCGATAGTTAAAGGCTGGGGACATCGAGTAGCTCCTATGAAATTTAGTGAAAAAATTAAAGAAAGTTCGGATAGTAATTATATTTTAAAATGGACAAGACAAGCGGTAGTAGATGCATATAATAGAGCTAATATGAGCGTTGATGATATTGATTTTTTTGAGACGCATGATTGCTTTACTTCAAGTGAATATATGGCTATATCTGCATTTGGAATTACTGAACCTGGATGCGAATATGAGGCGATAGAAAGTAATATGATAAGTTTTTATGGAAAGAAGCCAATAAATCCAAGTGGTGGATTAATTGGTTGTGGGCATCCTGTTGGTGCAAGTGGAGTAAGGATGTTTTTAGATTTATATAAACAAGTTACAGGACAAGTTGAAGGATATCAACTAAATAAAGCTGATAATGGGATGATGCTTAATATCGGTGGAAGTGCCACTACAAATTATGTATTTATAGTGGGGAAAAAATGAGGTGACATTTACGATGAATAATTTGGTTATTATAGGAGCAGGCGGATTTGGCAGAGAAGTGGCATGGTTGGCAGAAAGAATAAATCAAATAAAACCAACATGGAATATACTTGGTTTTGTGGATGATGCCGAAAAGCTTCATGGAAGTATTGTTGGGAGTTATCCTGTACTTGGTGGAACAGAATGGTTACTTGAACATAAAAATGATGTATTTGCAGTATGTTCAATCGGAGCATCTAAGACCAGAAAAGACGTTGTAAATAAATTGGACGGAGTAAAATTTGCCACTCTTATAGACCCAAGCGTAATTATTTCGGATAGAGTTAGAATAGGGGAAGGCAGTATTATTTGTGCAGGAACAATTATAACTGTTGATATAGTAATCGGTTCTCATAATATTATTAATCTTGACTGTACAGTTGGACATGATGCTGTTCTTAAAAATTTTGTTACTTTATATCCAAGTGTTAATATATCCGGAAATACTATTCTTGGAGAATGTGTAGAGATGGGAACCGGAAGTCAGATAATTCAGGGAATAGAAATTGGCAATAACACTATAGTCGGGGCAGGTGCAGTTGTGGTAAAGGATTTACCAAGTGACTGTACAGCAGTTGGGGTACCTGCAAAGCCGATAAAGTTTAGTACTTTGTAAGATAATCAAATCATATTACTATATAAATTTATAAATCAATAAATATAATGATAAATATTTTTAGTAAATGATAAATTAAAATTGAATCTAAAATTGCAATTTCAAATTGAACACTAATAGAATTAAGTTACCTGTACTTTGGCAATCGAATACACCTGATCCAAAAACTCATCAAATAGTTCTGTTGGTGTCCGGTATCCAAGATGCTTACGAGGAAGTTCATTCATCTCATCAGCAAACCACAGGATCTGTTCTGCAGTATATCTCTCTATTGATACTCCTTTGGGTAGATATCTGCGGAAAATCCTGTTATGACGTTCATTTTGGGCCCTTTCCCAGGATGAATATGGATGAGCAAAATATATCTTCACTCCCCATGCCTCAAGTTCAGACAGCCTCTCAAATTCATTCCCGTTGTCTGCAGTTATGGTTTTGAAGATTTCACTGAATTTTGTTTCTCCGTATTCTTCCCTTAGGGTTTCCATGGCTGCCATTACAGATGCCGCATCTTTGCCGGGAATTTTAAGTGCTATATAATAATCGCTCTTCTTCTCAACCAGCGTGAGTACGACAGATTCATGACCAGCCTTGTGCCCGACAACCGTATCGATTTCCCAGTGGCCGTATTCCTCTTTAATGTTTGCTATTTCAGGGCGTTCATCAATACTCCTTCCAAGAACACGTTTGTTCCTGCGAGCATTATTCTTCTTGGATTTCCTTGACAAGGCTTCTGGTAAATCGTGCGGTACCAACGGCAAATTTCCGGCCCACAGTTCGTTATAAAGCGTCTTGGTACAGACAATCTCCTCATCAGAGAACAGCTTATGGAGTCTGGCATAACCTACGCAGGCATCAAAAGACCAATGATACTCCTTAACCTGTTTAACAACCCATTGTAGGAACTTTGAATGTTGTTTTAGAGTATGTGGCTTATGGCATCTTGACCTGTTGATTTCGTAGTTCAACTGGCCACGTTTTGGCGAATACTCAGGGTTTCGTCCTCTGTTTCCATTCCGCTTGCCTGTTCCACGCCGAAGCTCATACATTACGGTAGAAGCAGAACAATTGATTGCTTCTGCGGTTTTTCGAAGGGAGTAGCCGAGTTTGATAAAAATTTTGATGCTGCAACGGTCTTCAAAATTTAAGTGCTGGCCCCTTTCGCGATCGGGTGTAAATGTGGTAGAATAGGTTTGATCCATGGTCGTGCTCTCCTTTGGCAGGTTTTGTTGTGGTGACTTAATTCTACCAAAAGAAATCCGACATGGATCTCTTTTATTTAGTTGTTCAATTTGATTTTACAATCAACCATCATTTTTATTTATAAACATTTTTTAATATCAGTTCTTATAAAATCCAAATAATTTAAGAAGCTTTTGCCAGAAAGTAAGTTTTACTGACTCCGCAATTTCTGCGGCTGAAACATTTGTTATCTTTATCGAGTCGGTCCTTAATACAAACTGTAAAGAAATGATCTTCGTATTCTTTTCCGACACAAAGGATTTTACTTGCTTTTCGCTGCCGAACAAATCTTTTATCAGCTTATCAATTTCCTGTTTTAATTTATCCTCCATACCGGAAGTCTTGCTTTTAAATTCCCCTGTCCCTTTTTTGAAGTTATTCATTCCTTCGTAAAGTTCTTTTATTCCCGCGTTGATTTTTTCAGCACCGTCATATAGTGCTTCGGCAGCCGATGCGATTTCAGAGGCTGATTCTTTGAATAATTTAATACCTTCAGAAAGATCACCGGCCCCTTTACTAAGCTGTGTAACCGCCCCGGTATAATCCTTTAATCCGTTTATAAACTGGGTCACACCGTCCAGTTGCATTTTAATCATGTAAAGATCGGGTATACCGGACAAAACGGAATCGTAATTTTCTGGAGTAAGAAGAGGCAGATTAAGTCCCATGCCTGAAAGTTGAGCATTAACCGCATCAAAGGCTGCCTTCTGTAAAGTATAAGCCCCGTTCATAATATTTTCATTTTCTTTAGCCAGTTCAGATAAACCCATACTTAAGGCTTCCGCGCCTACTAAAATATTTCCTGCACCGGTTGGAATATTACTTATTCCTTCACTGAATGCTTTAACACCGTTTCTATATTCATCCATGCCGTCCGCCAGTTCTTTAATACCGCAAAGAAGTTTTCCGGCTCCATTATCAAGTTCTTCAAGCCCGTTTATAAGGTCTGAAAACCGGTCTACATAATCGTCGGTGTCAATATCCATATCAAAATTAAGCCTTACCGCATTAATCGAAATTGATTCCATCTCAAAATTCTTCACATCGGCTGTTACAGACCCTTCAAAAGACTTTCCCGGAAGTACGGTAAAGCTTATTTGCTTTTTTCCACCGGTTTCGGCAAGAGTGGCATTGTCCGCTATAATGTCGGTACATAAACTGCTGTCTAAAACTAAAGATATCTGCAGGCCGTAATTTTCAAAAAATATGCTGTCCGAATTCGGATTTTGATTAACCGATATACTGATTTTTAACCTACCGTTTTTTCCGGCAAGGTCACCACCAGCTATTTCCGTGTCGTCTAAATAATATCTGATATTTATATCCCACGGAAGTTCCTTAGATACAAGATAACCCTGATAGTAGAATTTATCAGAATCCGTATTTACGGTAATCATATCGCCAGAAACAGATATCGGTTCAGTATCGGTCAAGTTTTTTACTTTTTCATAATTTCCAAAATCGGTGATTAAGCCGCCCTCAAAAATGTTGACAACATACAAATTCCTGACACTGCCATCATGGGCAAGTAAGCCGTAAACCACTTCTTCCTTGGCAGTAGGAGTAGCCGCATATGCTTTTATATATGATGTAAGCACCAATATGCAAATCATCATAAGTGAAAGCACTTTCTTCATAATATCACTCCTTTTTATATCTTATATCAAAAATATACTTCAATCCAGTGACCTTAAAAATATGTAAAACCAAATTTAATCAATAAAGCTTTTTTATTGATAATAGATCAACAATTATTAATTTTATTAATAAAGCAAAAATAACCTAATCCAAAAATTAATTTATAGATTAATCCTTAAAATTAAGGGTGGTTCTTTTAATGACTTTATCGAACAGAACAAGCAAAGCCGGTAATACAAATGTTACCATTATTAGAGACAGGGCAGTTCCTCTTCCGAGAAGTATCCCCAGCTCACTTATTATGGGGTTATTTGAAGTCAGGGCTAAAGCAAAACCGGCAAATGACAAAATTACAGCAGAAGTAATTACAGCAACCAGATTATTACTTATGGTTTCTTTCATGGCATCCTTGCGTGATAAAGTTTTTCTGTTTTTAATATAGGAGTTGGTAAACAATATTGCATAGTCCACCGTCGCCCCCAACTGAACAGTACTTACAATCAGGTATCCGATGAAGTTTATCGGTTTATCCGTAAAATAGGGGATTGAGAGATTAATCCAGATGGCGGTTTCAATGCAAAATACCAGTAAGAAAGGTAAACTTACCGAACGGAAAGTTATCAGTATTACAGTAAAAATCCCCGCTATGGCAATTATGTTAATCATTAGATTATCTTTAGAAACTATATTTTTCATATCGTACAAAGTGGCACTGGTTCCTGCCAGATAAAAGGTATCGTAGTATTTCCCTGCAATATCATTTACCGCCTGGACCGTATCAAAAGCCGCCTCATCTTCATCACCGGTATCCGTATAAAGAATTATCTGTGAATAATTTTCGGAATAAAATTGATCGTATACTTCCTGTGGTACAAATTCAGAAGGAATTTGAAAACCAACGGATGTCTCATAAGACACAATATCTGTAATATGATTCAATGAAGCCAGTTCACTGCAAAGACTGACTTTATTATCGGCATCTTCTTTCGGCACCAGCAATACAAGGATATTTTCCCTGCCGAACTTTTCATCAATATTTTTACTGTCTTTTCCGACCCTGGTTGCGGCGGTAGCATTGCTCATGCCGTATAAAAATTCGGTATTATTCTGAGCAAGAAATGCCGGAACAACCAACATAAGTGTAATTACCAAAAAAGGTATTCTTACTTTCATTATAATTTTCCCTGAAGATTTAAAATCCGGCATCAGTTTGCGGTGTTTTGTTTTGTCTATAATTTTATATAAAAGTAATGTAAAAACCGGCAAAAATACCATGACCGAAATAAAGCTTAAGCTTACCCCTTTAAGGAGGTTTAAGCCCAAATCCGCCCCTATTTTAAAGCGCATAATAACAAGAGCAGCAAATCCAATAACGGTAGTAGCCGCACTGGCAGCCACCGTAGGCAGGGATTCTTTCATCGCCAGATGCATTGCTTTTTCAGGTTTATGATTTAATCTGTGCTTTTTAAAGCTGTGAAGCAGGAAAATAGCATAATCTAAAGATACGGCCAACTGCAGTATAGGGCTTACCGTTCTGGATATAAAAGAAATTTCACCGAATATAATATTTGTCCCCATATTTATAATAATGGCAATGCCTATGGCCGAAATGAAAAGCACTGGCTCAGCCCATGAGGTGGTTGATATGATAAGTATAAGTATTACAATAGGAAGAAGTATTAGCATGGCGTTTATGACTTCATAAACGGACATGGACTGAGTTTCAGCCAACACAACTGATTCACCGGAAGCGGCATTTTCATCTCCGATAAGTTCATATATAGCTTTTACCGTTTCCTGTTCCCGGCCTTTTTCAATGGAAACTGAAAACAGGGCAGTATCATCCTTGTAATACTTATCTGTTATTTCCCTGTCTAAAAATTCAAAAGGTACTGATGTCAATTTTTCCTTTCCTATAATGTCATCAAGCCATAAGACGGATAATACACCGTCTATGTTGCTTAAGCTCTCTTTATATTCAAGGGCTTCAGGTATAGATATATTATTAACCATGATTCTGGCTCCGGGCATATCTGTATTAAATTCATCTTCAATTATCCGTACAGAGATTGTAGATTGGGCTTTCTTTGGCAGATAATCGGAAAGATTATAGTTTACAGGTACCCTGAAAGCGAGTAACGCACAAAATAAAGCGACAGCAAAAAATATTGTTAAAACTGTTTTTTTGTGCCTTAAGATTATTTTAGAAAACCAATCCATCAAATCCCTCCTTTAATTTAAGTTTTTCGACACAGTGTTGACAAATAGTTATATATATAGTTTAATTACATTGTGTAGGTATATCAACATACAGATTTTTATTAAATGTCAGTTGTTAAACATAAGTACCTTGTCCAGTTGAAAAAATTACACTTTTTCAAAATTTGGAGGTATTATGAAGCACGGGAAAGAGGACAGAAGAGTAAAGTATACCAAGATGGTTTTAAAGGAAAGTTTTTTAAATCTCTTGGAGAAAAAAGATATATCCCGGATAACGGTTAAGGAAATATGCGAGGATGCCGATATTAACAGGGCCACATTTTATACTCATTATACTGATGTATATGATCTGCAAAAAAAAATAGAGGATGAATTTCTTGATAATGTAGAAGTGTATCTCAGCCAACTGGACAAAAAGGGTAAGAATGTTAACGATTTTATTCTGGCAGAAAAAATATTTGACTATATTAAAGATAACGCCAAGCTTTGCAAACTCCTTTTAAGTGAACGAGGGGATTTAAGCTTTCAGAAAAAAATAATGACCATTGTTTACGACAAGATAATAAGCGAGCTTACCGACAACAACAAGCTTTCCAAAGAAGATGCCGAATACGTTTATTCCTTTACCATTACCGGTTGTGTGGGTATAGTACAAAAATGGCTTGACGATAATATGAAAAAATCCTCCCGTTTTATGGCTGAAACAGTTATAAATCTGACATATGGGGTAATAAACGCTTTAAAAAGCCAAAATACGAAATAATTTTTCTTATTTTGATTAAAGATTAACTTTATACGTTAATTAAACTAAAAGAAGATAAGTATAATTACGAAAAATCATTGACGAATGATAAAATTATGTTATAATCTTTAATAGTGCTATACAAATAATACCCAAACAGTTGTAGGCACAATTTACAACTGGAGGGAGGTAAGGTGTGAGACATGTCAACTGTTATCGTTAAAGAGAACGAATCATTAGATAGTGCTCTCCGCAGATTCAAGAGAAACTGTGCAAAAGCCGGTATTCAACAGGAAATCCGTAAGAGGGAGCATTATGTAAAGCCCAGTGTAAGACGCAAGAAAAAGTCTGAAGCTGCAAGAAAACGTAAATATTCATAATCATAATATTGAAAAAAGGACTTCCAATGAAATTCATTGGAAGTTTTTTATATTAATAATATAAACTATATATAAAATATCCTTTTTAGTGTCAATGTTTATTTTCTGCTATAATTTCTAATTTTTAAGAATACTTGATTACTTTTCTATATCTATTATTCCGTTTCTTTATTATTCAAAAATTCCCAGTTTAATTTACCCATAAAGGCCAAGGTACGGAACAAAACCAGAAGTAACTATATCTATCCTCCGGTGTTTTTATGAACTTTAATAATTAAAGTGATAAGGTTTCTTATTCATCAGCTAAGAGAATGAAAATTGAAAAGGATAAGCATCATTGGCATAATATCAAAGGATTAAGATATGGCAGCAACGTATATTTGGAAAGAGAAAAAATTTATTATAATAAAACTTATATAAAATTTTTGGATAGAGAAGATGCAAGAGAAGTTATTTTATTTTTTGAAGGAAATTACAATGAAAAATTGCTGTTAATGAAAATTGATTGCATAGTCTACATAAATCAGAAAAATCATATATTAATAACAGTATCCTTACTGTTTTTGGAGGATAAGATGAGTAAAAAACTTAAATCAAATCATAAAAAATTCAAAAAGGAAGCCAAGGACACTTTATATAAAGGTTTTGATACAAAAAACAAGAAAGTTAAGCCCAAGTTATCATATCTTGAAGAATTGTCTAACCACCTTAATTTGCCTACGGATATCCTGGCAGGAGCACCTATAGTTACGGCAACAGGAAGAAGTGAAATATGCCTTGAAAATTATAAAAGTATTATCGAATATAATGAGAGCATGGTTAAGGTTCAGTCTAAAACCTGTAAAATTTGCATTGAAGGCCAGGAACTTAACATTCCTTACTTTACAGAGGATGAAATGAAAATAACCGGTTTCATAAAGGCAATTTATTATCAATAGGCAATACATTAAGAAAAAAATTATAAAGCAATTTTAAACTTCATAATCTTATAAAAGAACAATATTTTTATTATAAATAAAATAGCAGCTTGTCGGAAGTCGCATATAAAATATGGGGGTAAATGATGCTTAAGAAACTTAAAAACTGGCTTATGGGCTATCTGACTGTACATATAAGCGGTATATCGCCTGAACGCTTCATAAACCTATGCGGCAACAGGAATATTTATATTTGGAATATAGCCAGAGACAATGAAAAATATAGATTTAATCTGTCTGTAAAAAATTATAAAAAGATTAGACCTATCGTAAAAAAAACAGGCTTAATACCAAAAATCGAGCAAAAACATGGACTACCCTTTCTTATTAATAAAAACAAAAAAAGAAAGGGATTTTTTTTGGGCATAGTCATATGCTCGGTTTTGGTTTATATTATGTCACTTTATATATGGGACATAGAAATCCTCGGAGGATACAAGTATACCCCACAGGCACTTTTAAAATTTTTAAGCGAACATAATATTAAGCCCGGTATTAAAAAGAAATATATAAACGGAAGCAAAATAGAAGAGGAAATCCGACTGGCTTATGATGATATAGGCTGGGTATCGGCAGAAGTAAGGGGAACCAGACTAATAATAAAAATAAACGAAACAAATATGCCTGCACCTATTATTGAAGCGACAGCTCCAAGCCATATAGTGGCCGCAAAAGACGCAGTAGTTAAGGAAATTATAACAAGATCGGGGACACCAAAGGTAAAACCGGGAGATGTGGTAAGAAAAGGGGATATATTGGTATCAGGTATAGTTGAAATCATGGATGATTTTGGGGGAGTTTTAAACAAGAAACCGGTTATAGCCAGTGCCGATATAGTTTGCAAATCCTATTACGATTATTATGACGCTTTTCCTTTAACACATATAGTCAGGACATATACTAATAATAAAAAAAAGGGGTATTATATTACCTTGTGGGACAAAAAAATATTTTTATATAATCCTAGATATTCCTATAGCATGTATGATATAATTGTTGACGAAAATACCCTGCATATTACCGATTCCTTCTATCTTCCTTTAAGGTACGGTACGGTGACAATCAGGGAATATATAGAACAGAAAAATAAATATACAAAAGAGGAAGCAATTGAAATAGCCAAGAATAAATTAAAAAGGTATTTCGAAAAATTAAATGAAAAAGGTGTGCAAATATTAAAACATAATGTTAATATAACATTTAAAAATAATAATTGTATTGCCGAAGGAAGGATTTTTGTTGAAGAGCCTGCCTGGGAATACAAAGTAATAGATGAAAGTGAGTGGAGGATCGAACAGACAGATGAGCTTAACGGAATCAATAATTGACATACCGGTAGAACATGAAAGAAATCTATTCGGTGATTATGATGCTTTTGTAAAAATAATAGAAAGAACGCTTAACGTAACCGTTATTGAAAGAAACGGCGAAATAAAAGTAATCGGTGAGACGGATAATGTAGCCAGAGCCAAAAGCGTGTTTATGCAGCTGTTGGAATTATCAAAACGGGGCAATACCATTACCGAACAGCAGGTAAATTATGCCCTGTCCCTTGCTTTTGAAGACAAAGAAAAGGAAATAGTAGAAATAGACAAGGAAATTATATGCCATACCATCAGTGGCAAACCTATTAAGCCTAAAACCATCGGACAAAAAAACTACGTAAATCAAATCCGTAATAAAATGATTGTTTTCGGCCTTGGTCCTGCCGGAACAGGCAAGACTTATCTTGCCATGGCTATGGCAGTTACAGCATTTAAACGGGATGAAGTAAGTAAAATAATCCTTACCCGTCCGGCTATAGAAGCAGGAGAAAAGCTGGGTTTCCTTCCGGGCGACCTGCAAAGCAAGGTTGATCCTTATCTTAGGCCTTTGTATGATGCCCTTCATCAGATTATGGGACCTGATGCATATTTAAAGAACTCAGAAAAAGGTCTTATTGAAGTTGCTCCTCTGGCATATATGCGGGGAAGGACTTTGGACAATGCCTTTATTATTTTGGATGAAGCCCAAAATACGACACCTGCACAGATGAAGATGTTCCTTACAAGAATAGGTTTCGGTTCCAAAGTGGTTATAACCGGCGATTTAACTCAAAAAGACCTTCCTAAAGGAACAAAATCCGGCCTTGAGGTTGCCATAAAAGTTCTAAGCAAAATTGAAGATATCGGTTTTTCTTATCTGACTAATCAAGACGTAGTAAGGCATCCTCTGGTACAAAAAATTGTTAAAGCCTATGACGCTTACGAAGAGAAGCAAAAGCTTCTTTCTCAAAAAAAGAAAAAATCTGCTATTATAAAAAGAGGAATATAAACAGAAAAAATCGGGAGTAGTCGTATGATATCTGATAAAGGAAAAAAGATAGATTCTAAAATATTTATTACAATATTGCCCCTTACGGCAATGCTGACCGTCTTTTTTTCAAAAATACTATATAAGGCCGAAATTATTGAAATACTAAAGGTAAGTATTACGACTCTTTTAACTACTACAGCTGTAGTATTCTATATCCGTTTTCATTCTTGTTTTAATAATGTTAAATACTCCAGTATTATTATTTTTATTTCATATATGATGTCAATACTGCTTGTAATGCTTACGAAAAATCCGCAAAATTTTATTTTCTGGATACTAGGCGGTATTATAAATGCCATGTTGATTGACAAAACGCTGGGATTATTGATATATTTTAACATGGTTTTTTTGCTAAGTATGAATTATATTGTCGGACCGGAAGTCATTATTCATTTTCTTATAATGGGTATTTTATTTGTCCTCTTATCGGATGCCCTTAAGAGTAAATCTACGGTAATTTATGCATCAATTATATTGCTTTCAACCAATATTACTTTAACTTTTGTCATAAACAATTTTATATTTGATGCAAGCAATACCGATTATCTGCTTTCATTTTTCAGTATTTTTGCGGTACTTGTTACCGCCTTTTTGCTGTCACAGTTGTATGAAAAAATAAGTAAGATTATTGCTATTGAAATGGCAGAAAATGATTATGACATACCAAATATAACCGAAGCAAGCGAAAATACCGAGGTTAATATAGGGCAAATTACTCCGGAGATAGCCGAAAATATCCCTGATACGGATAAGCAAATTTCGTCAGAATTAAACGAAAATATTAAAGATACTGATAAGTTATATGCATACGAAGAAGATACCCGGGCTAACGATGAGCAGGTTTCGTCAGCAACAGCAGAAGAAACGGATGATTTATATAAGCAGTTTACCTCAGAGAATAACGATAATATCAAGGACAGTGACAACGTGGACATAACTGACGCAAATATCCGGGATACGAATATTATTCAAAATATAACAAGGACAAGTTATGATGTGCTTTTGTCCGACGATAACGAACTTATGCAGAAGGTTAAAAATTTCTCCGAAAAGCTTTATAAACACAGCCGTTTAATCGGTGATTTATCCGCAAGAGCCGCAAAATTAATCGGTGCCGATGAAGATTTGGCAAAGGCAGGCGGATATTACCACGAAATCGGCAAGATTAACGGTTTCAATTACATAGAAGAAGGTTTAAAATTGGCCGATGAATATTCTTTTCCCGAGAAATTAAAAAATATTATCAGGCAGCATAATATCAAATATGATAAACCCACTTTTAAAGAATCTGCCATAGTTATGATCTCGGACAATGTGGCCACAACCATAGAATACATAGAAAAAACAGGAGAAGCTAAGATTGCTCCTGACAAAATAATTGATGATATTTTCCGCATGAGGATGGAAAAAGGAACTTTTGATGAATCCGGATTAACGGTAAAAGAATTTAAACTCCTTAAGGAATTTTTCCGGAATGAGTTTAAATCCACCGGCAATAATTATAAGGAGGAAAATTAATTGACAATAAATTTGGAATATGAAGCTTCAAAGCAATTGGATTTTGATTATAAGGATTTAATCGAAAAAGTGGTAACACAGTGTCTTGATGAGGAAGATTTTCCTTATGAGGCGGAAGTCAGCATTTTACTTACCGATGATAAGGAAATACAGGAACTTAATAAAAATTTCCGTGGAAAGGACGCACCGACCGATGTGCTTTCTTTTCCTGCTTTAGAATATAAAAAATCCGGAGATTTCTCATTTCTTGATGAAGCGGGGGATGAGTATTTTAATCCGGATACCGGAGAATGTATATTGGGGGATATAGTAATATCGGTTGACCGGGCTATAAGCCAGGCCGAAGAATACGGCCATTCATTAGTCAGGGAAATTGCATTTTTGACAGCCCACAGTATGTTTCATCTGATGGGATATGATCATATGACCGATGATGAAAGGCTGATAATGGAAGATAAGCAAAATAAAGTTTTGAATGAATTAAAAATCTACAGATAGTACGGAAGGTAACAGATATGAAAAAATGGATATATATTATGTTTATTTTTTTGACAGTTCTTACTCTGGGAAGCTGTAAAAAAAATAAAGATAAGAAAAATTCAGATAATAACCAGAACATAACCATCATACCCAGTCCTACTGTTCGTATAACACCTGAGCCGACTTCACCCCCCGAAACAGCAGAAGATAACCATGAAGGAGAAATGAAAAGCTATTTGACCGGTCTTTGGGTCCCGATCGAAACAGGAACCAAACGTCCCTATGCCATACAGTTCAGTAATTTTAAAACCGTAAGAAATCAATGGGGTATCGGACAAGCAGATATTGTTTATGAGGCACTTGTTGAAGGCGGTATAACCCGGCTTCTTGCCATTGGTGAAAACTACAGCGGAGACAGAATCGGATCCATAAGAAGTTCAAGGCATTATTTTGCCAGTTTTGCAGACGAATATGATGCCATATATATCCATTACGGCAAAACCAAATATGCAACATCAAAAATAAAAGAGCTGGGTATAGACAATCTTGACGGGGAAACAGGTATCGGAACTACGGTATTTTATCGGGATAAGAGTATGAAAGCCCCCCATAATGCATTTACATCTTTGGATAAAATTCTTGCAGGTATTGAGAAAAAAGGATACAGAACGGAGCTTAAATCCGATTATGAACCTCATTTTAAATTTTATGAGCAAGATACCGATATTGACGGATCGGCTTGCAATAAAATAACTATAAAATATCCGTACAATAAACCTTATTTGGAATACAACTCCTCGGACAAGCTTTATTACAGATACCAGTTTGGGGAAGTCCATAAGGATTCCAATACCGGAGAACAGCTTAAGTTTAAAAATATTATTGTTCAGTTTGTAAAAGAGTGGGATATAGACAGAAACGGATATCAGACCATGGAACTGGAAAATGCCGAAGGAACCGGTTATTATATTACCAACGGCAAGATGGTACCTATAACATGGAAGAAGAACGAAAGCAAAAAATGGATGCGTTATTATGATTCTTCCGGTCAGGAATTAACCATAAATCCCGGTAAAACTTACATTGCCATTTATCCAAATAATAAAACAAAAGATGTAGTAATTGAATAAGGAGAGGAACATGGGCGCAGATAAAAGAGAAAACCAATTTTTGATACAGGGAAGTATTCTGGCTGCGGCATCCTTACTTGTGCGTATAATAGGCTTGATTTACAGAATTCCCATGACACGTATTATTGGCGACGAGGGCATGGGCTTATACACCATAGCTTTTGAATTATACAGCATTACATTAATCTTATCGACATACAGCCTTCCTCTTGCCGTATCAAAATTGGTAGCCGCAAAAAATTCTAATCGTGAATACAGAAATTCATACCGTATTTTTATAACAGCCATGGGCTTTGCTTTTGTCGTCGGTTTAATTGCTTCACTGATACTGTTTTTCGGGGCTGATTTCTTTGCCTCAGTAGTAAATAATGATCCTAATGCCGCACTTCCTATAAAAGTTTTGGCTCCTACCTTGTTTGTATTTTCCATTATGGGAGTATTCCGCGGTTTTTATCAGGGCAAGAATACCATGATACCAACGGCCATATCCCAGGTTATTGAACAAATTGTAAATGCCGTTGTAAGTGTTCTTGCGGCATATCTGCTGATGAATAACTTCAGTGCTTCGGAACATCTGGCTGCATACGGGGCCGCAGGCGGCACTTTAGGTACTTTAATCGGAGCAATTTCCGGCCTTTTATTCCTTTGGTTTGTCTATATAATTTATAGGCCGGTTTTAAGAAAGCAACTCAGATCGGACAGAAATCCTTATATGGATTCCTATAAAGATATATTAAAAATGCTGGCAGTAACAATATCACCTATTATTTTAAGTCAGACCGTTTATCATATAAGCGGTGTAGTTGACAATGCCATGTTTACGAATATTATGGCTACAAAAGAAGTAACCTATTTTGACAGTACGGTATTTTCCAATGCGGTTCCCGGCAGTTTGTATTCGGCTGAAAATATAAGAATACTTCTCGGAATCTACAGTAACAAATACAGGAACCTGTCAAATATTCCCGTAGCCATAGCCACCGCCATAGGAACGGCTACCATAACCAGTATAACGGCAGCCATGGCAAAAGGCCTGGATGGTGTTATCCGTTACAAAACCCATGTAGCGGTAAAATTTAATATGATTATAGCTATTCCTGCTGCCGTAGGCATGGGGGTATTGGCTTATCCTATACTGCAGATGCTTTTTCCCGGATCCCATCAGCTTGACGCCAATTACCTAAGACTTGGAGCTGTTGCCATAGTATTTTATTCTCTGTCAACGGTAACCACGTCCATACTGCAGGGCATAAACCGCTTAAAAACCCCTGTTATTAATTCAGCAATTTCCTTAGCTTTTCACGTTGCCTTGCTGTTTTTGCTGTTAAAATACACTTCACTGAGCGGATATGCTTTGGTTATATGCAACGTAACTTTTGCCCTGGTTGTATGTGTTCTTAATTGGCTTTCTTTGGAGAAATATTTAAGTTACAAGCAAGAAATAATAAAAACCTTTGTAATCCCTACAGTAAGCGCCGGTATAATGGGTGTAGCTATATACTTTATACATCTGGGGCTTTATAAATGGACATCCAGCAATACCTTTGCCACAATTGTTTCCGTATTCATCGGAATAGTCATTTACTTTGCACTTCTGATATTTATGAAAGGGGTAGAAGAAGAAGAGCTGGAAAACCTGCCAAGAGGTAATTTGATAATCCGTATATTACGATGGGCTCATATTTTAAGATGAAATATAAGTATAAAAAACCAATACATATATAAATATTTGTAAGTAAAAACAGGGATACGATATACTAACCGCAAACACGTATTGTATAAATTTTCAAATAATGGAGAAAATATATGCCGAAGGAGTGGTTATATGAAGCTCAGGAAGGCATATATTTTTGTTTTAAGTTTTTTATCCCTGTCCCTGTTGTTCAGTGTTTGTTATTATTTGAGTTATCAGCATGCCTTAAGGCAGTTTAATAAAAGAGCTGTAGAACGGTCGGAAGAATTTGCCGCTCTTCATGATAATATTACCCCCGCTCCGGCAGAAAATTCTCCAGCCGTAGAGGATACAGAAAATAATAATGATAATATAGATTCAGATGAAACCGTAGCGGTAGACGTACAGCCTGAACCTATAATCCTACCGACCACAAAATTTATACTTGAAATCTATGACCGAAAAAAAGGTACCTTGGAGCAGATTGAGCAAAACCCTCCCGGTGATTTTGTAGGCCTTACCCGGGAAGAGGTTGAAAAATATTTGGATGATTATATGAAAGATTTGACCCTTTCCGAATATAACAAAGGTTTATTATCTTATGAATTGATTTCTTTTTCGGATAAAGCCGTTAAATTAAGAAAAAGCTATGATGCAGATATGGTACCTTACAGATTTTATGTGGTTGTAAAAAACGGTTATGTAGTAGTATACAACAGCGATTTAAAGTCGGTATATGAATATACCCATATAGAAGCAAAAAATCTTCCTGAAGAAGACAGAACAGCCTTAAGTCAGGGTATATATGTAGACAACATAGATGACTTATATGCACTTCTTGAGAGTTTTACAAGCTAATATTATTCTGTTAATGATAGATTAATTTAAAAGATAATTTTGTTGCTGTAATGTTGGCCTTCTATAAACATATGGAGCTGTTTCATAATAATTGTATACAGATAAAAAACTCTTAGGTTTCTGCATTTTTAAAAGCTGTATACAATTAGAATTATGAAACAGCTCATTTTATATTATAAATAATCTTATGTTTAAACACTGATTTCAAGACTTTTTGTTTTAATTAAACTTATGGGGTAAATTATGATTTCAAGGCTTTTGATAATCAAAAATGATTTAAAATTAGTTTTTAATTAAAATTTACAAAATATTATATTAAAATAAGTAAGAATGACTTGAATTAATTTTCACGGTAAAATATAATGATACAAATGTCAAATACCGGGGGGTTTACCGTTGGAATACGACGTAATTATAGCCGGGGCAGGTGCAGCAGGCCTAGTTGCCGCAATTGCCGCTGCAAGGAAAGGCAAATCGGTTCTGATAATCGAAAAAAACACTAAAGCAGGCAAGAAAATTCTTGCAACAGGAAACGGCAAATGTAATTTTACTAACCTGCATCAGACTCCGGAATGCTATAGATCTGAAGACAGTAAATTCGCCATGAAAGTTCTGTCTAATTTTGATCTCAATAAAACATTAAACTTTTTTGAAAATCTTGGTATATTCCCAAAAGAACGAAACGGTTATGTATACCCTTTTTCCGAACAGGCTTCCAGTGTGGTTTCAGTTCTTTTGATGGAATGCGAAAGACTGAAAGTAGAAATTGCATATAATGAAAAAGTTAAATCGGTTATTCAGCCCGATTTTACCGTTGTAACAGTAAGACCTGATAATACGGAAGCGGTTTATTACGGTAAAAAATTGATAATAGCAACTGGGGGATGTGCCTCACCAAACCTGGGCTCCGACGGAAGCGGCTATCAACTGGCAAAATCTTTCGGCCATTCAATTGTAAAACCTCTTCCGGCCCTGGTTTCCTTAAAGTCTCCTGATAAATTCTGTAAGACCGTATCGGGAGTACGTACTCAGGCAAAGGTAACGGCTTATGCATCGTCAAAGCCTCTTTCACAGGAAGAAGGAGAAATTATTTTTACCGATTACGGTATTTCAGGAATACCTGTCATGCAGCTTAGCCGCTTTGTTTCCAAAGCTCTGGACAAAAAAGAAGAAGTATTCCTGATTCTGGATTTTTTTAAAGAATATACGAATGATGAGCTTAAAAAGCTGCTTACAGTCCGCTGCAGTCAAAATCCTAATAAAACTCTGGAAGAGATGCTGATTGGCTTATTTAACAACAAATTAAATTATATTCTGATAAAAGAGGCAAAACTTGATCCGGTGCTCAAATGTAAAAGATTAAGCAAAGCAGATATAAATAAATTAGCCGGGCAAATTAAAAATTTTAAAATCAGAATATCCGATACCAATTCATTTGATTTTGCCCAGGTAACCGCGGGAGGAGTATCAACATCAGAAATTAATCCCGATACCTTGGAATCAAAGAAAAAGAAAAATTTATATTTTGCGGGAGAAATAGTAGATGTTGACGGTACCTGCGGAGGGTATAACCTGCAATGGGCCTGGAGCAGCGGATACATAGCCGGAAGTAATGCAGCAAAATAATTTTTCTATGGTTATTTAAATTAATGCTGATCTAGTTTATAATTAAAAATTCAATCAATCTTTTTTAATCGAATGTAATCATATATATACGGAGGAAATTAACGTGCAGGAGAGAAAGGATTTAATAAATAAAAAAAGGATAGTAGTTAAAATAGGTTCTTCATCCCTTACCCATATGGAAACCGGAAATTTGAATCTGGATAAGATGGAAAGGCTGGTCAGAATCCTTACCAATCTAAGAAACCAAGGAAAAGATGTAATATTGGTTACCTCCGGTGCCATCGCCGTAGGAAGAAATGCATTGGGCCTTACGGAAAGACCTAAAGAACGTACTATTAAACAGGCTTGTGCGGCCGTAGGCCAGGCAAGACTTATGATGGTTTATCAAAAACTTTTTGCCGAGTATAACCAGATAGCGGCACAGATTCTTATAACAAAACATACTATGCTTAATGATATAAGCAGGACAAACGCCCAAAATACCTTTAACGAACTGTTAAAAATGGGTGTTATACCGATAGTAAACGAAAACGATACGGTTTCTACCGATGAAATGGATTTCGGAGACAACGACACCTTGTCAGCTGTCGTAACCGCTTTAGTCGGAGGAGACTTGCTGATTTTACTGTCTGACATAGACGGATTTTACACGGATGACCCTCATGTGAATAAAGACGCCACCCTGATATCCTGTGTTAAAGAAATTGACGACGAACTGATGAAAATGGCCAAATCTTCGACAGGATGCAATCTCGGGACAGGCGGCATGGCAAGCAAGATATCTGCCGCCAAAATTGCCAATGCTTCCGGCGCAGATATGGTTATAGTAAACGGAGATGATGTTCAAAATATCAACCGTGTAATAGACGGCAAAGAAGTAGGAACCCTGTTTTTAGCCCATAAAGCAGACAATTTTAACATAATGGATTACTTAAGGACAAAGCAATATAATTCATAAAGAAGATGATACAGAAGAATTTACAGGATAAATAATCAAAAAGTTAAGTCTTTCACAAAAGCATACATATTTCTGTAACCAAACAGGATGGTATTTATGACAAAAAATGAAATCCGTACACTCATGAAAGAAAAAAGAAATAAGCTTTCGGATTACCAAAGGAATGAACTTAATAAAAAAATCCAAGACAGATTATACACCCTGGATTATTTTAAATCATACGAAATGTTATTTACCTACGTTTCTTTCGGTTCGGAAGCCGATACTTTAGCCGTTATTGACACTGCTTTGAAAATGGGTAAAAAAGTTTTTGTACCCAGAGTGGAAGGAAAGGAAATGAACTTCTATGAAATTGACAGCCTAAACGGTCTAATCCGAAGCAAATTCGGGATTTTGGAGCCTGCCGGAAGTAAAAGTCCTTATCTTTTTGCACCGGATGACGGTAAAAAGCTTATGCTGCTTCCCGGCCTTGCCTTTGACAGAAACGGAAACAGAATAGGATACGGGGCAGGATATTATGACAGTTATCTTGGAAGGTATCCGACTAATGGATGGCTAAAAATCGGGCTTGCTTTCAGCTTTCAGGTTACGGATAAGCTTCCGGCTTTCAGTAATGATATAAAGGTAGATTATATAGTAACCGATCAGGAACTGGTCATATGTAAATAATTTTAGAATAAAATCGAGAGGAGGATTTGAATGGATTACTTAAAGGATATCGGAATTAGAGCCAAAAATGCTTCCGTAAAGTTAGCCTTAATGCTTCAGGATGAAAAAAACAATGCACTTAAAGCCTGTGCAGCAGCCCTTCTTAACAATCAGGATGATATTTTGGCAGCGAATGAAAAGGATGTAAATCGTTCCAGGGAAAACGGCGTTAAGGAATCTCTGATTGACAGGCTTATGCTTTCACCTGCCAGAATAAAGGCTATGGCTGACGGCCTGCTTGAGGTATGCGCCCTTCACGATCCTATAGGTGAAGTATTATCCATGAAAGTAAGGCCTAACGGCCTTGTTATAGGAGAAAAGAGAGTCCCTTTGGGTGTAATAGGCATGATCTATGAATCCCGTCCCAATGTTACAGCCGATGCTTTCGGATTATGCTTTAAAACCGGCAATGCGGTAATTCTTCGTGGCGGAAGCGATGCCATAGAATCCAACAAAGCTATAGTTAAAGCTTTGCATCAGGGCTTAAAAGAATCCGGTATCACAGAGGATGCGGTTTTGCTTATAGAGGATACATCCAGAGAACTGGTTAATAAAATGATGAGAATGAATGAATATATAGATGTATTAATTCCCAGAGGCGGATACAGCCTTATACAGTCAGTAAAGGAAAACAGCAGTATTCCCGTCATTGAAACCGGTACAGGCAACTGTCATGTTTTTGTGGACGAATATGCCAATTTTGAAATGGCTTTGGATATAATTGATAACGCAAAGACACAGAGGTTAGGGGTATGCAATGCCTGTGAATCCCTGGTTATTCACGAAAAAATAAGTGAGTCCTTTATACCTTTGGTTTATGAAAGGCTTAGTGCAAAGGGAGTAGAAATCAGGGCCGACGAAAAAGGTTGCGCTATATGCCCGGGCTGCGTACCTGCCACAGAAGAGGACTTTTATGCGGAATATCTGGATAAAATCATCTCCTTAAAAGTGGTCGCAAATCTGGATGAAGCCATTGCTCACATCAACAAATACAATACCAAACATTCAGATGCCATAATTACCGATAATTACAATAACGCCATGCGCTTCCTAAACGAAATCGATGCTGCAGCCGTTTATGTCAATGCTTCCACCAGGTTTACGGACGGCAACGAATTCGGTTTCGGTGCCGAAATCGGAATCAGCACTCAAAAACTTCATGCAAGAGGCCCTATGGGTCTCAAAGCCTTAACCACTACGAAATTTATTATTTTCGGTAACGGCCAGATCAGAAAGTAATGCCGGCCTTTAAATAAAATATTAATTTGGCGTATAAAAAGTAATACTTTAAAAATTTTAACTTAACATAAAAGTATTACTTACGCTAATTATTTTACATAGTTTTACCCAACAATTTTACTATTCAATTTCAGTAAGAAAGAAGGTGTTTTACTAATGGTTGAAAAAAGGATATATGAATTTCCCTCAACTGATTTTAGAAGTTTTCTAAAGAAATTTAAAAATATAATGCTTGCAGTAATTCTGCTTTTAGCGTTGTTTATATTGTCATTAAATTCATTTTATACAATTAAAGAACAGGAACAGGCGGTTGTAACAACTTTCGGAAAAGCAACGGCTGTCTCGGAAGCGGGCCTTCATTTTAAAATTCCTTTTATCCAAAAAATAAAAAAGGTCGATGCCACAATAAAAGGCTTTCCCATCGGTTACGATGAGGCAACCGACAAGACCATTGAAGCAGAGTCACTAATGATTACCAGAGATTTTAATTTTGTCAATGTCGATTTTTATCTGGAATATAAGGTTTCCGATCCGATAAAGTATCTTTATGCTTCATCGGACCCCGAAACCATACTGAAAAATATGGCCCAAAGCAATATCCGCACTATAGTCGGAAGTTATAATGTTGACAGTGTCTTAACCGACGGCAAATACGAAATCCAATCCAAAATCAAGGATTCTATCGTGGCAAATCTTCTGGAACATGATATAGGCCTTATGCTTGTTAATATTACCATTCAGGATTCAGAGCCTCCTACAGAGCAGGTTATGGAAGCCTTTAAATCGGTTGAAACAGCCAAGCAAGGTAAAGAAACCGCCATCAACAATGCCAATAAATACAGAAATGAAAAACTGCCTCAGGCAAAGGCGGAAGTGGACAGAATCCTTCAGCAGGCCCAATCGGAAAAAGCCAAGAGGATTAACGAAGCAGAGGCTGCTGTAGCCAGATTCAATGAAATGTATGAAGAATACATTAAGAATCCTTATATTACAAAAGAAAGAATGTATTATGAAGCAATGGAAGAGATTCTTCCTTCCCTCAAAGTTATTATAGACAACGGTGAAGGGGATATAAATAAACTGCTTCCTCTTGATTCTCTTACGGAAGGAGGAAATGAATAATGGCAAGGAAAGTTAAAGGTATTGTCGGGATATTGTTTTTGATTATAATAATCGGAGTAATTATAATCGGGTCCAACGCCCTTGTTATTACAAACGAAGATGAATATACCCTTATTAAAAGGTTTGGGAAAATAGAAAGAGTCATAGACAGTGCAGGCTTATCATTTAAGACCCCTTTTGTTGAAACGGTCGATAAACTTCCTAAAAGCATTCAATTTTATGATATGCCTCAGTCAGACGTAATAACAGTCGATAAAAAAGCTATGGTTGCAGATTCTTATGTCTTATGGAAAATAACCGATCCGGTTTTATTTGCCCAGACCTTAAATTCCTCCTTGGTTCTGGCTGAGAGCAGAATTAATACCATAGTATACAATGCCATGAAAAATGTTATCAGCCGCAATACCCAAAATGAGGTTATAAGCGGAAGAGACGGTGAGTTAAATGCTGCTTTTATGAATGATATCGGCGACAGCATGAAGCAATACGGCATTGAACTTATCACCGTAGAAAATAAGCATCTGGATTTACCCAGTGATAACAAGAATGCGGTATTCGAAAGAATGATTTCAGAAAGAGCCCAGATGGCTGCAACATATACAGCAGAAGGCGAATCTGAGGCTCAGATGATCCGTAACAGCACCGACAGAGAGATAGAAATAAGCATATCAGATGCCCAAAAAGAAGCGGCAAAAATAATTGCCGAAGGTGAAGCGGAATATATGAGAATATTGTCCGAAGCATATTCCGATAGCTCAAAAAGTGATTTTTATACCTTTATAAGAGCTTTAGACGCGGCAAGAACATCTTTTGCCGGTTCGGATAAGACCGTTATCTTATCTAAAGATTCACCGATAGCACAGATTTTTTACAATCTGGATTAATTGAATAATATCGGATTTAATTAATCTAATAATATAGGATGTAATTAATCTATTCAAAAGGAAATTCTTATGAATTTCCTTTTGAAATTTATGCAGATTTCCATACTAACTATTAAGCATATCTTTAGCCAAATACCCATATATTGTAGTGAATATAACCGTTTCCTTAGGACATAATTTGGATACGCAGCCGGCCAAAAAGCGATTCTATTATAACCACTCAGAGGAATGTTTTCATTGTATTTCTTGGATTCTTAATATTTTACGATTTGATATGGTTTTTCGTTATTTGAAACATCCTTTGAAATAATATTTGTTTAAATTTTTATGGGTAATCATAATTTTAAGTTTTAATACCGGCATAAATGTAACAGTTCTGAATAGGGAGTCTGCATATGATTATAGATTTTAATAAGCCTCAATATTCTTATATTGATTTAATTTCCGATGCCAATGCCCTGGCCCAAACCTATGGCAATATCTTGCAAAATGTCACGATTGGCAAATCCCATGACAATCGTGACATTGTTATGCTAAAACTGGGGACAGGCAAAAAATATATTCTTTTTTGCGCCGGCGTTCACGGCAGAGAAACCATAAATCCTATTGTACTGTTGAAGATAGCGGAATATTATGCGAAAATATATGAAGAATTTAATAATGCAACAGAAAAATTTGAAAATCTTATAAAAAAACCCGATGGGGATGTTCAAAAGCAGTACAACCGGATGATTTTCGGGAAATGTGTGTATGAATTATTACGTACATATACAATCCTGATTATTCCTCTTTTAAATCCGGACGGATATATGATATCATTATATGGATACAATGCTATTCAGGATCTTGACCTAAGAAAACGGGTAAAAAAAATGGGTATCAACCATACCGAATGGAAATATAACGGCCGGGGATTAGATATAAACCGAAATTTTCCCTGCAGGTCCTGGAAGCCTAAGGGTCCGAGGGATTATGCCGCCAGTGAAAATGAAACCCAAACTCTTATTCAGATATTTCACCAGTACCGTATAAGATGTTTTTTGGATTTCCATTCAAGGGGCAAGTCCATATATTATTACAGAAACAGCATGACCTCTTCATATAACGAAAATCAATATAAAATCGCAAAAAAATTAAAGGAAATAACCGGATATGAACTGGTTAGTCCGGAAAATGAAATTGAATACGGCGATTCCGGCGGCAATACGGTCCATTATTTTTCAGAGCGGTTTAACAAACCGGCAATTACAATAGAAACAGTTGACGAAGATGCAGGTTTTCCTTTAGATTATAAATACCGGTTTTCAACTTTTGAGGAAATAAAACTGGTATTGTTTATACTGGGAAGCCTGTCACTATAAATTAAATACATAATACAAATGATTTGGAGGTAACTGTGGAAAACATAATAAAAAACGAACTGGAAGCCCAAAGGCAACTAAATATAATTAATGAACTGAAAGAAAGATTTGAAAAGGAATACCAAAAAACCGGCATCAGAAAAACCTTTCATATAGTAACATTCGGATGCCAGATGAACAGCAGGGATTCTGAAAAAATATCTGGTATCTTAAAGCAAATCGGTTATGTTCCGACCGATACTGAAGATGCCGATTTTGTCCTATATAATACCTGTACTGTAAGAGAAAATGCCAATAACCGTGTTTACGGCAGGCTGGGCCACTTATATACCTTAAAAAAGCAACGCCCCGACATGCTTATTGCTTTGTGCGGTTGTATGATGCAGGAAAATACAACGGTAGAAAAAATCAAGAAATCCTATAATTTTGTAGATATAATTTTCGGTACCCATAATATTTTCAAGCTTGCAGAACTTATAAAGACCAGGCTGGATAATGAAAAAACCGGCGGCGACCATTCCGATCATATGGTTATTGATTTATGGAATGATACGGACATGATAGTAGAAAACCTGCCCAATGACAGAAAATATCCTTTTAAAGCAGGAGTTAACATTATATACGGATGCAATAATTTCTGCAGCTATTGTATAGTTCCTTACGTTCGGGGCAGAGAAAGAAGCAGAAATCCCCAAGATATTATTGATGAAATAAAGGCCCTGGCCCAAGACGGTGTTATAGAAGTTATGCTTCTAGGACAAAATGTAAACTCATACGGCAAAACTCTTAACCCTCCTACAAGTTTTGCAAAGCTTTTACAGGAAGTCGAAAAAATAGACGGAATACAAAGAATACGCTTTATGACTTCCCATCCTAAGGATTTGTCCCAGGAACTTATAGATGTTTTGGGCTCATCAAAAAAGATCTGCAAACACCTGCATCTTCCTCTGCAATCGGGAAGCAGCAGATTATTAAAGATTATGAACAGAAAATATACAAAAGAAGATTATCTTGATTTGGTGGAAAGAATCCGCAAAGCTGTACCCGATATTGCTCTTACAACCGATATCATTGTAGGCTTTCCGGGAGAAACCGAAGAAGATTTCCTTGAAACCCTGGATGTTGTAAAAAAGGTCCAATACAGCAATGCCTATACATTTTTATATTCAAAACGAACGGGTACTCCCGCCGCCAATATGGATAACCAGGTGCCGGCTGAAGTAGCAAAAGAGCGTTTTGACAGATTGGTTGAAGAAATTCATAAATCTGTGCAAAATAACTCCAAGCGTTATGAAAACACGGTTCAGGAAGTATTGGTTGAGGAAGTCAATGAGCATGACAGTTCCCTGCTTACAGGAAGGTTAAGCAGCAATATGCTCGTACATTTCCCCGGAGATAAAAGCCTGATCGGTAAAATTATACCTGTATATTTAAAAGAAAGCAGAGGATTTTATTTTATAGGCTCACAGTTATAAATAAATATAACATTTGCTTGACATTTAATAAGATAGGAATTTCGCAGGATTTTCCTATCTTATTAATTATATCATAAAATAGGAAATTTATCCTATTATCCTTAGCCATGATTATTTATAACTTATAAAACAAACCCTTGGTTTTACCTTGTGTATATATTTACATTTTAGTTTAAATTTATGCATACATTATTTTGTCTTGTACTAAATTAATTTTAGCTATACTTGACAGATTCATAAATACGGTATAAAATTAATTTATTGTATTATTTATAAAATTGAATTTCTAAATAACTTTAGGAGCAAGAAGAATATTTGAAGATTCTACTTGCAAATAAGGTTGTGAATTTACTAGAATTGATTTTGTAATTGTACAATGAAAACTGAATAAGGAGGTGCTCCTGTGCTCGAAGTAATAATTGCGGTTATTGCTACCTTCCTGATAGTTGCTCCTCTGGCTTGGAAACTTGCGATTGCTTATCGTATAAAAGTATATGAGGCTAAGATAGGCAGCGCAGAAGAAAAAGCAAGGGAAATCATAGATGAAGCTTTGAAAACTGCCGAAACCAAGAAAAGAGAAGCTTTACTCGAAGCTAAGGAGGAAGCTCTCAGAGCTAAGAATGAGTTTGAGAGGGAAACTAAGGAAAGAAGAGCAGAGCTACAACGCTATGAAAAACGGGTTCTGACTAAGGAAGAGATTTTGGACCGGAAAACCGAAGCACTGGAAAAAAAGGAAGCTAAACTTGCTTTAAAAGAAGCCGAACTTGATAAATTAAAGCAAGATGTCGAAGAATTCCATGCTAAACAACTACAGGAGCTGGAGAAGATCTCCGGATTAACCTCCGAACAAGCTAAGGAATATCTTTTAAAGACTGTTGAGGAAGAAGTTAAGCTTGAAACCGCTGTTCTCATTAAGGAAATGGAGAGCAGGGCAAAAGAAGAAGCTGACAAAAAAGCCAAGGAATTAATCGTAAATGCAATTCAACGCTGCGCGGCAGACCATGTGGCCGAGACCACAATCTCGGTTGTGCAACTTCCTAACGACGAAATGAAAGGAAGAATTATCGGTAGAGAGGGTCGCAACATAAGAACCCTTGAAACCTTAACAGGCGTAGATTTAATTATTGATGATACACCTGAAGCTGTAATATTATCAGCCTTCGATCCGATCAGACGAGAAGTAGCAAGGATTGCACTGGAAAAACTTATAGTAGACGGAAGAATACATCCTGCAAGAATCGAAGAAATGGTTGAAAAAGCCCAAAAAGAAGTTGATGTGATGATCCGTGAAGCCGGTGAAGCAGCTGCTCTTGAAGCCGGTGTCCATGGGCTTCATCCTGAACTGATTAAGCATCTGGGCAAAATGAAATTTAGGACAAGTTATGGTCAGAATGCTTTGAAACATTCTGTTGAAGTTGCCATTATAGCAGGCTTGTTAGCCAGTGAAATAGGAGTTGATGTAAGACTTGCAAAACGTGCAGGATTACTGCATGATATCGGTAAATCTGTGGATCATGAAGTCGAAGGAACGCATGTACAGATTGGTGTAGATTTGTGTAAGAAATATAAAGAATCGCCTATTGTTATCAATGCTGTCGCAGCTCATCATGGTGATGAAGAGTTCCAGTCTTTGATTGCATGTATAGTTCAGGCTGCAGATACAATATCGGCAGCAAGACCTGGAGCAAGACGAGAAACCTTGGAAACATACACCAACAGGCTTAAACAATTAGAGGATATTACCAATAGCTTTAAAGGAGTAGATAAGTCATACGCTATCCAGGCGGGTAGGGAGATCCGAGTAATGGTAGTTCCTGAACAGATCAGTGATGCTGACATGGTATTACTTGCTCGTGACTTATCAAAGAAAATTGAAAGTGAATTAGAATATCCGGGACAGATCAAGGTTAATGTTATCAGAGAATCCAGAGTAATAGAATATGCAAAGTAAGAAAATTAGAGGGTGTCTTTAAATGACACCCTTTTTTATTAACTTATTTATATAATCAATATAATGAATTCGATTAATACCCCTCTTATTCAATGTACTCCGCTTTTAGACAAATTGCACAATAATTCCGCCGTATACGGACATATGCCTACACTCCAAAATACTTTTTTGAAATTTTTTAATATTTTTGTTGCAATTTAAAAAATCATATATTACAATGTTATATAATTTTACAGCAAAGAAAAAAAAGGAATAAGGAAGGTGCAGTATGTCATTAACATTATCGAGAAAAGCTATGGCGGTAAAACCTTCTTCTACATTGGCTATAACTGCAAAAGCCAAGGAAATGAAGGCAAACGGAATTGATGTTGTTGGCTTCGGCGCGGGAGAGCCGGACTTTAATACGCCAAAAAATATTTGTGACGCTGCTGTTAAGGCTTTGGATGAAGGCTTCACAAAATACACTCCGGTAGCAGGAATGTTGGAGCTTCGCAAAGCAATATGCGATAAATTCTTAAAGTTTAACAATATAAAATACGAGCCCGATCAAATAGTTGTAAGTAACGGCGGAAAGCATTCTTTGGCCAATGTATTTTCAGCCATATTAAATCCCGGTGATGAAGTAATAATTCCTGCTCCTTATTGGTTAAGTTATCCCGAAATGGTAAGGCTTTCAGACGGTGTTCCTGTATATATAAGAGCCGATAAAACCCAAAATTATAAGGTTACTGCCAAGCAAATAGAAGAAGCCTGTACGGAAAAAACAAAAGCTTTCATTTTAAATTCCCCCAATAATCCTTCAGGTATGGTATATACCAAGGAAGAGTTGGAAGCTATAGCCGAAGTGGCAATAAAGAAAGATATCTATGTCGTAGCCGATGAAATTTATGAATACTTAATATACGGAGACGAAAAACATATAAGTATAGCTTCATTAAATGATGAAATTTATAAAAGAACTATAACCTGCAGCGGCCTCTCCAAAAGCTATTCCATGACAGGATGGAGAATCGGATATACCGGCTCGACAAAAGAGATAGCAAAACTTATGAGCAGCGTACAGAGCCATCTGGCTTCCAACCCTAATTCAATCGCCCAAAAAGCCGCATATGAAGCTCTTATCGGCCCACAGGATTTTGTTTATGATATGAAGAATGAATTCGAAAAACGCAGGGACTATATGTACGAGCGTATTTCGGGTATGAAACATATATCGGCCGTAAAACCTCAGGGGGCTTTTTATATGTTTATTGACATAAGCGAAGTTTTAAATAAATCATATAAAGGCCAAAAAATCGGCAGCGTAGATACTATGGCTTCCATACTTCTTGAGGATTATAAAGTGGCTGTAATTCCTTGCAATGACTTTGGCTTTGACGACCATATCCGTCTTTCATACGCAATATCCATTGAACAGATCAAAAAAGGTATGGACAGGATTGAAAACTTTCTTGAGGACTTATCATAATTTTGAATTACGGCAAAACCAATTAAAATATTTATGGAACTAACCAAAAATAAAAGATGCCTTTTATCAGGAAATACTTTTGATAAACTAAAGAGGCTGCGCTATATAGGCGCCGGCCTCTTTATATGTTATATTTATTATATGTTATATAAAAAATAGCATTAAATTAAAAATTTAAACTTCAGGCCTTTATTTAAACATTACAATAAAAAGTTTTCTTTATTGTATATTCATAACATATTCTGATTTATATTGAAAATACTGTTATTTATTAAAATAAATCTTTATTTTTGATAAACTATTTAAAAGAAATACTACCTATTTTCTAATTTTTGTGTTATTATTTTAAAAGAGTTTAATGCAATTATATTCTTTTAAATCTAATTAAAATAAAATCTTCCGGATATAATCCTTTATCTTATAAATAAAAATTATTAACATATGAAAGAGGTAAATTTATGGCATTGTTTGGATTTATAGGGGCAGGAAATATGGGATTTGCCCTCTTAAAAGCTTGTTATAGTACCTTCGGTAAAAATGAACTTGTATATTTTGATGCATCTGCCCAAAAATGTCAGGAAACAGAAAGCCAACTTGGTATACCGGCCGAAGACAGTAATATATCTGTGGCAAAAAAGTGCAAATATCTGGTCCTTGCCGTAAAACCTCAATTTATGCCTGAAGTTTTGGATGAAATTAAAGATGTTATAACCAATCAGATTATAATATCAATAGCGGCAGGAATAAGTATAGATTCAATCAGAGAAAAACTCGGTTTTCCCGCAAAAATAGTAAGAGCCATGCCCAATACTCCGGCCTTAATTTTCAAAGGTATTACCGGTATCAGCTATTCTTCCGGCTCTTTTTCTGATGAAGAAAAAGAAATTATCGGCCGTTTCTTTAGCTCTTTCGGAAGATACGAGGTTTTTGACGAAAAGTTAATGAATGCGGTAACTTGCGCCAGCGGCAGTTCACCGGCTTATGTCTATATGTTTATTGAAGCATTGGCTGACAGTGTAGTTGATCTTGGTATCCCCCGGGACAAGGCATATATTTTGGCAGCTCAGACCGTTTTGGGTGCCGCTGCCATGGTTTTAGAAACAGGAGAGCATCCTGGTGCCTTAAAGGATAAGGTATGTTCACCGGGCGGAACCACCATAGCCGCCGTAAAGGCTTTGGAAGAGCATGGTTTTCGCAATGCCATAATGAAAGCTACCGAAGCATGTTTTAACAGAGCCGAAAAACTGACCCTAAAAAAATAACCGTAAAGAATACTGAGGTGCATAAAATTGGAACATCTTAAAAGAATAAAAAGAGAACTAGCCTACAAAGGGACATTAATAAATATATATAAAGATACCATATTGATTGATAATGACAGAGAAACCACTTATGATTTTATAGAACATCATGGTGCTTCCGCTATAATACCGATTGATAAGGACGGTAATATTATTATGGTCCGTCAGTACAGAAATGCCATTGACGATTATACTCTTGAGATTCCCGCAGGCAGCCTTAACCAAGGAGAAGATAATATGACCTGTGCAATGAGGGAATGTGAAGAAGAAACCGGATACAAACCTTTAAAAGCGGAACATTTAATAGATGTACATACAACAGTAGCTTTTTGTAATGAGATGATTAAGATTTACTATTCGGATGATATTGTTCCGTCAAAGCAAAACTTGGATGACGGAGAATTTATAAACGTAGAACGTCATTCATTGGACGAATTAATTTCCATGATATATTCAGGCAAAATAACCGATGCCAAAACTGTTGCGGGCCTTTTAGCCTTAAAACATAAATTGTTTTATAAATAAGCTTGTTCTATTTTTGAAATCCCGTCATATTAATCTATTGACAAATCAATATATATACAGTTTGATTTGACAAAACAAAACAAGGCGGGATGGATAATGAAATTATTAAAAATAAAATTGCAGAAACTGACTTTTGTTCAGCTGTCAATCCTCCTCATTGTAGTCGGATTACTTGTAGGCATATTATTTGCCAACGTATTTCAACCGTTTTACTATGATATGATGATAAATTACCATAACCATATATTCCCCGAAATTGTAAGAGAAGATATAGATTATTCGGGATTGTTCTTTTATATACTTGGCAAAAACTTCAGAGAATTTATTGTTTTTTGGCTGCTTTGCATTACGGTGTTAGGAATTCCTTATATGCTCTTTAAGCTTGTAGTATTCGGATTTACCACAGGTTTTTTTATATCGTCCGTTGCAATGCAGTATGGGATAAAAGGTTTGTTGCTGATTTTAGCTTATATATTTCCTCATGGACTTATATATATTCCGATTATGATATTAAGTCTGTACAACGGCTATCGCCTTTCCAGAACAATAAACTATGATAACCCAGGTAGTTTGGGTTTTATTATTAGACACTTAAAATCATATATATTTTTGCTGATCTTTCTTACAGCTTTGATTTTACTGGGCAGTTTTCTGGAAGCATATGTGGGATCTTTTTTTCTGAAAAAAATTCTGGTGCTTTATACTATACATAGTTTATAAATGTTAAACTAAAGCAAATGAGGAGGTCGGGGATGAAGCAACAGATCGAAGATTTTATAACCTATCTAAAGGAAGTAAAACATGCTTCACTGAACACAGTCAGGGCTTATCAAAATGATTTGGAAAAGTTGGAATCTTATCTTAGCCACCAGGGGATTGAAAAAGTTTCAAAAATAACAGAAACCAGTCTAAATTCTTACATTCTTTATTTGGAAAAGGACGGTATGTCGCCGGCATCGGTGTCAAGGCATATTGCGTCTATGAAAGCCTTTTTGTTGTTTCTTTTGAGAAACGGCATAATAAATATAGACCCTTCGGAACGGATAAAAGCTCCGAAAGTGGTAAAAAAACCGCCTCATATATTGGACGAAAAAAAGATACTGGAACTGCTTAAGCAACCGGATATTACCACATCAAAAGGAATCCGGGACAGGGCTATGCTTGAACTTTTATACGCCACCGGAATAAAGGTGTCTGAAATAATAAATATTAAAATGATCGATATTAACCTATACGGAAAATACATAACATGCGGAGACAAGCAGGAAAGAATCATACCGTTCGGTTCGGCTGCCAAAAGAGCCTTAAAAGCATATTTGGATATACGTGACATAGCCTTTAATAAGAAAAACAAGGACTATCTTTTCCTGAACAGTCACGGAGAACAGTTAAGCCGGCAAGGTTTTTGGAAAATCCTTAAAGAATATGCAAAAAGAGCCGGAATAGAAGAGATTAATCCCAATACTATTCGTCATTCTTTTGCCGCCCATATGCTGGACAACGGGGCCGATATCGGCGTTGTTCAAAGATTTTTGGGATATACCGATTTTTACATGACTTACAGCAATCAAAACATTCGTGAAGTATATATGAATACTCATCCCAGGGCATAATTCAAGTTAAAACAGGTTATAAACGTATATAATTAGACTCAACATATAAATAGCATTAGACAAAAAAGCCTGCTGTTATTTTTGCTTCATAAAAGTTTGCATTTATAGGCGTATGATGCAAAAATAACGGCAGGTTTTACATTAGAATAAATCAATATTACAGTAAATCCGCAATAGTATAAATCAATTTCTCGGATTCTTCCCAGCCGAGACACGGGTCTGTTATGGATTTGCCGTATATATGACCGTTTACAGGCTGATTGCCGCTTTCTATATAACTTTCAATCATAACTCCCTTAACCAGCTTGGCTATATCAGGATTAATTCTTCTGCTGTGAAGAACTTCCTTTACTATTCTTGGTTGCTCGTCATATTTCTTATTTGAATTGGCATGGTTAGCATCAACTATAGTGGCAGGATTCTTTAAATTCCTCTCCTGATACATATTAAGCAAGCGTATAAGGTCTTCATAATGGTAATTGGGTATTGCCTGGCCATGTTTGTTTACTGCACCCCTAAGAATTGTATGGGCAAGAGGGTTTCCGGATGTTTTTACCTCCCATTTACGATATAAAAACGTATGGCTTGCCTGAGCTGCCACAACCGAATTAAGCATTACAGAAAAGTCACCGCTGGTAGGATTTTTCATGCCGGCAGGTATATCCATACCGCTTATTGTAAGCCTGTGCTGCTGATTTTCAACGGATCTGGCACCGACAGCCACATAAGAAAGCACATCCATTACATAAGGCCAATTTTCCGGATAAAGCATTTCATCAGCTACCGTAAGCCCCGTTTCGGCTATAGCCCTAAGGTGCATCCTTCTCATTGTTATAAGGCCTTCCTGTAGGTCGGGATCTTTTTCGGGATCAGGCTGATGAACAACCCCTTTATAGCCTTCTCCTGTGGTTCTGGGTTTATTTGTATATAATCTCGGTATAATTATTATTTTATCCTCAACTTTTTCCTGCACTCTGGCAAGTCTTGATATATAATCACATACGGCGTCCTCATTATCAGCAGAACAGGGACCGATTATAACAAGGAATTTATCGGACTCACCGGTTATGACTTCTTTTATTTTTTTATCCCTTTCTTTTTTTATTAGCGCGTCTTTTTCAGGCAAAGGAAAAGCTTTTCTAAGCTCTTCAGGCGAAATTACCTCTCTTATAAATTCAAAGCTCATTTCTATCCTCCCTTCTAGATGTTGTATCATTTTATAATTTTTTAATTAAATAGTCAATCCAAATTTTGTATAAAAATAAAATTTTTGAAATAAATAGTAGGATTTTTTTATAAAAATGGTATACTTATTAATGCATTACTTTAATTATTAAATATATTTTGAACAGGAGAGGTCCTTATGCAAATGTATGATTTGATAAATAAAAAGAAAAATCACGGAGAACTGAATAAAGAAGAAATTGAATTTATAGTAAACGGTTATACCAAGGGGGAAATTCCCGATTACCAAATGTCCGCCTTTTTAATGGCCGTTTGCCTTAATAAAATGACCCATGAAGAAACGGCCCATTTAACCGTTGCTATGGCAAATAGCGGTGATATGCTGGATTTAACAGCAATTCATGGGGTAAAGGTCGATAAGCACAGTACAGGCGGAGTAGGAGATAAAACCTCTCTGGTATTAAGTCCTATGGTTGCCTGTCTCGGAGTTCCCGTAGCAAAGATGTCCGGAAGAGGACTGGGCCATACCGGCGGCACTATAGATAAACTTGAAAGTATTCCAGGTTTTTCGACTTCTTTATCTCCCGAGCAGTTTATTGACAATGTAAACAGAATAAAGATGGCAATTGTCGGTCAAACCGCCAATCTGGCTCCGGCAGACAAAAAAATATATGCCCTAAGAGACGTTACGGCAACAGTAGACAATATTTCATTAATTGCTTCCAGTATAATGAGCAAAAAACTGGCTTCCGGAGCCGACGTAATTGTTCTTGACGTAAAAACCGGAAGCGGTGCCTTTATGAAAAAATATGAAGATTCTCTTGCTTTGGCAAAGGAAATGGTTCAGATCGGTACCCTGGCAGGAAAACCTACTTATGCGGTTATAACCGATATGAATCAGCCTTTGGGAAGAGCAGTAGGAAATTCCATTGAAGTTATAGAGGCTATAGAAACCTTGTCCGGTAAAGGCCCTGAGGATTTACTTGAGGTCAGTGTTACTCTGGCTTCTTATATGCTTTTAGGTGCCGGAAGGGTAAAAAGTCCCGAAGAAGGCAGAGAATTACTGCTTGAAACTATACGTAGCGGCAAGGCGCTTGATAAATTTGCCGAGTTTGTCAGTGCCCAGGGCGGAGACAGCTCATTTATCTACAATCCTGAACTGTTTAAAAAAGCATCTATTATTTATGAAGTAAAAGCTCCCGAAGACGGATATGTGACGGATATCCGTACCGACGAAATCGGAATGGCGTCCGTGGTATTGGGAGGCGGAAGAGTAACAAAAGACAGCACGATAGATTTAAGTGTCGGTATTGTTATTCATAAAAAGCTGGGTGATAAGGTTTCAAAGAACGAACCCATAGTAACTTTGTATGCCAATGATGATGAAAAGAGAAAAGAAGCTAAAAAGAGAATTCTTAATGCATATGTTTTCGGCAAAGAAAAGCCTGAACGCCCTCCTTATATTTATAGTGTGGTAACTAAAGACGGAGTTTTGGATTTAAGATAAATATTAACAATTGCCCTACTTCATAAAGATATATATAAAATGCCGTTATTTGTGTCATAATCTGATTCGTAAACCGTTTTTACAGCACAAATAACGGCATTTATTATATAAAATTATAATCACAATACAGCATATTTTCTTAAAAAACATTTCTCAAGTCAGATCTGTAAAAAATATCATATTATATAATAAAGCCATATATAAAACCAAAAATTAATATTTTATCATATCTGATTATGTAATCGGAGGATGAGGAAAATAACCTGCAAAAAAAACGATCGAATAAAACGGATTATAAAATCTATTATAATATCATTTATTATTTTTCTGATAATTTTTATGTTATACAGAAATTCCGGCTTATATTACCGTAAGACAATAACCCTTCCCTTCAGCCTTCATCTTAACAGGCAGGAACTTATCATGACAAAAGGGGAAGAGGTTAAACTGTTTGTGTACGGTATAAACAAAAGGGTCAGCTTTTATTCCACCAACTTTCGTGTGGCCGGGGTTAACATAAACGGAAAAGTCACCGCCTATCAGACAGGAAAAGCATTTATAATTGCCAAGGTTGACAATAAAAAATTAAAATGCCGGGTAAAAGTAATTGATTTGAATAAGAAAAATTTAAAACTAAAACCGGGAGATAAATACCGGTTACGGATAAAGGGGCCTGTACTTTTTGCAAGTTATAAAAGCAGTAATCCTGAAGTTGCCACAGTAAGCATTTTCGGCAAAATAAAAGCAAAAAAACCGGGAAGAACAAAGATAATCGCAAATGTAAAAGGAAAAAAGCTTGTATGTATAGTAACCGTCAGGTAAGCCTTATTTTGTAGACAAATTTACTTAAGGTAGGTCTAAAATCAAAGGGCATGGATTAAAATATTAGTAAACAAGAATCATGCGGAGTTTAATATGAAAAAAATTACTGCCCTAATTATTTTATCAGTGTTAATTAACCTTACCTGGTCCAGTGCTTTAGTCCATGCAAAAATAAATATGTCCAAACCTGACATGGAAGATGCAATTCCGGTTGCGGCTATGGCAGATCCGAAACTGGAGCTGGCTTCCCAGGCGGCTGTATTAATGGAAGGGTCCACAGGCAAAGTTTTATATGAAAAAAATAAAGACGAAAGGCTTAAACCGGCCAGTATAACAAAAATTATGACTTTGCTTTTGATTTTCGAAGCCTTAGAATCAGGCCAGATCAAACTTACAGATGATGTTTCCGTAAGTGAACATGCGGCTTCCATGGGAGGTTCTCAGGTCTTTTTGGAGCCTTATGAAGTGCAGAAAGTTGATACCATGATAAAATGTATAAGTATAGCCAGTGCCAATGATGCCAGTGTAGCCATGGCTGAACATATTGCAGGTTCCGAAGAAGAGTTTGTTGCCAGAATGAATGCAAAAGCCAAAGAATTAGGCATGAACAATACCAATTTTGTCAACTGCACAGGCTTGGATACAGACAATCATTATACAACAGCTTATGATGTGGCCCTTATGTCCAGAGAACTAATAACAAAATATCCCCAAATCAGTAATTATGCCACCATATGGATGGATACTTTTGTCCATGAAACAAAAAAAGGCAGAACAGAATTCGGCCTTACCAATACCAATAAACTTATTAAATCTTATAAGGGCATTACCGGCCTTAAAACCGGTTCAACCAGTGTGGCAAAATATTGCCTTTCTGCAACTGCCAGACGCAATAATATGGATCTGATTGCTGTGATTATGGCCGCTCCCGATACCAAAACCCGTTTTATGGAAGCCGCCAAACTGTTAAATTACGGGTTTGCCAATTACTCTATTTATGTTGACGATAACAAGGACTTGGTTATTGACCCGGTCAAAGTAACAAAAGGTGTTTCCGACTTTGTCGAAGGGGAAGTAAAAAAGGAATTTTCCTATCTTTGCGACAAAGGGAAGAAAGCGGAAAATATACGGAAAGAAGTGGTTTTATATGATAAGATAAAAGCTCCTGTAAAGGCCGGTGATAAAATAGGAGAAGTTGTCTACTATTATGAGAATGCGCAAATCGGAAGTGTTGATATTCTGGCAAAATCGAATGTAGAAAAAGCCGGGTTTCTTGATTGTCTGGCAAAAGCATTAAAAAGATTTTTCATACAGAAGTAATGCCCTAACTTATACCCAAGATTTACTGATATTTAATGCCTGCTAAAACATCCTGTTTTCATTTGTGTTGACAGTTCTTATCCTTACAGGTATAGTATAATGGATAAAAAAATTTTAGTTGAAAATATAATGTAAAATTGGAGAAACCATGATTTATGTATATATATTTGCCGCTTTAATACTGCTTGTTTTTATCTGGTCTTTTATAGAGCAAAAAATAATTGTTAAAAAGGAATATACCATTAACCTTAAAGATAATGGTATAGATTCCGAAGGTGTTTCTTTTGTTCTTCTTTCCGATATTCACAATACCGGATTCGGAAAGGGAAATAAAGCTTTGCTTCAAAAAATATTTAAAGTAAATCCGGATTTTGTTATAATAGCAGGAGATCTTATTACAAAAAGAAAACCCTGTTATCCGAGCAAGGCCTATAATCTTATCAAAGATCTGTCCGATAGTTATCCGGTTTACTTTGCTTACGGCAACCACGAGCAAAGGTTTGAAGATATGGAACATAACCGGGATGAAAACGGTATACCGGATAATGAGCTTGTAAGATCCTGGACTGTTTTTAAGTCAAAACTTAAGGAAATGGGAGTTTTTATACTTGATAACAATACCATTACACTTAAGATAAAGAATAATACTCTGAATATAACAGGCCTTTCTATTGACTATGAATATTATAAGAGCAAATCCGAAAGTTTAACTAAGGATTATATAACCGATAAAATCGGAAAAAGATCCAGGGAAGGCTGCCAGATACTGATAGCCCATAATCCGGTTTATTTTAAAGATTACATCCTCTGGGGTGCGGATCTAGTCCTTTCCGGCCATATACACGGAGGCCTTATAAGGTTTCCTTTTATCGGTGGGATAGTTTCGCCCCAGGTAAAGCTTTTTCCTAAGTATGATGCCGGATTGTTTGAGGATAACGGGAGATATATGGTCGTATCCAGAGGTTTGGGTACCCATTCTTTTATGCCGCGAATATTTAATCCTCCCGAACTGGTTGTAATAAATTTAAAAGCCGATTAAAATATTAAATAGATTTTCCCGGATGAAAGGAGCATTATGAGCATTCCTGTAAAACTGGAGGCATTCGAAGGTCCGCTGGACCTTCTGCTTCATTTAATAGACAAGAATAAAATAAATATATACGATATACCTATTGTAGAAATTACAGAGCAATATCTGGATTACATAAGTCAGATGGAAAATAAAAACCTGGAAATCATGAGTGAATTTCTGGTTATGGCTGCCACTCTTATCAATATTAAATCCCGAATGCTGCTTCCTGTTCAGGAAAAAACCGAAGAAGAACAGACAGACCCCAGGCAGGAACTTGTTGAAAGGCTGCTGGAATATAAAATGTTTAAGTATGTTTCGGAAATATTAAAAGAAAAACAGGAAGATGCCGCAAGATATTTATTTAAGCAGCCTACCATTCCGAAAGAAATCGCAAACTATAAAGAAGAAATAGATCCCAGTGAAATAATCGGCGATATTACTTTGCAAAAACTTCATGAAATATACCGGTCCATAATGAAAAGGCAAAACGACAAAATAGACCCTATTCGCAGCAAATTCGGAAAGATAGAAAGAGAAGATATAAATCTGACTGAAGTATTTGCAAAAATTCAGGAATACGGTATAAAGCATAAGGTTTTTTATTTCAGAAATTTACTTGAAAATCAAAGCTCCAAAATGGAGATTATAGTTACTTTTTTAGGAATTTTGGAACTTATCAGGCTCGGAAAAATGAAGATTGAGCAGGAAAAAATGTTTGATGACATAAAAATTACATATCTTGCATCGGACATTATTCAAATCGAGGAGGCAGGATTCTAGTGGAACTTAAGCAGGCAGAAGCACAAATAGAGGCAATACTATTTACAATGGGAGAAGCTGTTGAACTTAGCCGTCTGGCTCAGGCCATAGATCATGATGAAGAAACAACAAAAAAGATTATACATAATATGATGGACAAATATGCTGACGAAAGCAGGGGTATTCAAATAATCGAACTGGACGGGGCTTATCAGATGTGTACCAAAGCTTCCATGTATGATACCATAATAAAAATTACCCGAATACCTAAAAAACACGTTCTAACCGATGTTTTACTGGAAACTTTATCAATCATTGCCTATAAACAGCCCATAACAAAGCTTCAGATAGAAACTATCCGCGGTGTAAAATCGGACCATGCCATTAACAAATTGATAGAATATAATTTAATCTGTGAAGTCGGAAGGCTTGATGCACCCGGAAAACCCATATTATTTGGAACAACTGAAGAGTTTTTAAGAACTTTCGGCCTTAATTCCCTTGATAATCTTCCGGCTGTTAATCCGGAAAAATTAGAAGACTTTAAGCTGCAGGCCGAAGAAGAAGCCGAGCAGATAACCTTGGATATATAAAACATAAAAATAAAGATTTAAGCACGCTTTATAAGCGTGCTTTCGTTTTCATCCCATATACATTTGTATTATTAAAATATGACTAATAAATTAAGCATCATTAACCATGCTGCTGATAGTTTGCTTTTTATAGATAAAATATAAAATTATTCTGCAAAAATATGTCACGATCAATGATGTAAACAATGATACCGCCACCTGACCGGGTGTCATGCCGTATTTTCCGGGAAAAGCCAGGTATCCAAGTAAACTTGCTATTACGGTTGAACATAATATACTGATGGTAAACTGCATAAAAAGTTTATGCTGCAAAATATGATAACTCATGCCGAAACTTCGCAAAACTCCATATTCATGTTTATTATTTTCCCAATTAACAAATGTACTTAAATTTATATATATAATAACCGACATAATACAAAAAATAATTATTGTATTACTTAAAAGACCGGTATAATTCTTAAGAAGCTTATTATCAGTCGCTTCCTTTAAGGTTGACCCTAACATACCTCCCTGTACGGAAGCTGCGATCGAATATATAATGTTATCTATTTCATATAATAAGTCTTCCGGAGTATCATCCTTAACCGTAACAGAAATAATATTATATCCCAAGATACTGCTGCTTTTTTTGGCTGTTTCTTCGGAAATTACCATTTGTATCGGCATTGATTGTGATGTAACAGGTGTGATTAATTTTTCTACCTTGAATTTTTCGATATGGAAGCTAAATTCATCATTTATTTTATTGATTCCGCCTATATTTATATACCCTTTTTCCTTAATAACGGCATTTTCATGACCGCCATCGTAATTGGGAACAATCAATATGCATGATAAATTTTTATCTGTCAAAGAATCAGGCTCTGAATAACTTAGGTTTATATCATGCTTTTTCATAAACTCGTTAAGCTCTTTATCCGGCAAGACTTGAATAGAAATTTGATTAACGGGTACGGCAGTGTATTTTGCTGCTTCCCCGGAAATGAAAATTTTATCTTCGTTTTTCGAGGAATATCTGGTATCGCTGTCTATCAAATTTTTGAAATATGGGTCTGTTTTTCCTTTTTCAAACAGTATTGAAAACTGCAAAGCTTCCCCTTCAGTTGATATACTGATGTATTTGCTGTATTTTTTTAAAGTATCAAGAACCGAAAAAGGAAAATATCGGTCCTGATATAATGCCACATTATAAGTGCCTATATTTTCGCTTGAAAATGTTTTTTTGGAATATAAACTGTATTCGATTTTTAGGTCGGTTTTAAACATGGTCATAAAATTCATGGAAGCAATAATGCAAAACAGTAATACTGTATACATAAAAACCGTATTAATATTAATTTTCTTGAATTTCAAATTGGAGTTTCTTTTTTTGACAAATTTAATACCTTCCATAATTTGCAGATCTTCTGACATTATTATTATGATTATAAAGCCGAATAAAAGCAGAAAAACCGTTATTAACTGTATTGTGAAATATTTTAAAATCTCACGGCTGAAGGCTTCTTTATATTCTGAAAAGGTCTGGTTTATATAAGCTAAACCAACAGAATATACCATAAGGTAACTTAATGCCAGAGCCGATACAAGAAAAAAAGATATTAACCGGATCATCAGTATCTTATTTTCCCTGGCAGACAAGCCCAGAGCTTTAAAAATATAAAAAGTATTTTTATTTTTTAACATAAATGACCGTATAATAATAATTTCCGTAATTAGCATAAAAATATAAAGCAATAAAGAGTGCACAACCCTGGAATTTATTATGTCTTTAAGATCATCAAAACCGTGCCAGGTCAATTTTTCATTTAAGCTTAGGTTATTGCTTCCAGAAGGAAGCTTTCTGTATTTACTTAAAAAATCCCATATATCATTGTCGGCTGTTTTAAAATTTAAATTTTTCTGACTGACTACCAGACTTATACCGGCTTTATCGTCAAATTCACCACCGCAAATGGCTGAAGGATAGACATTGGTATTTAAAGACCTATTAACATCTACAGATAAATTACAAGAATAATTGGATATAATTCCGGTAATCTCGTAAGTTTTTTTGGTATCCTCGATAAACATATCTACAAAGCAGGGAAGCTTATCAAGACCCAGTTTTGTCGCCAGATATTCTTCAATCACTATCTGTTCTGCTGCAGACGGCCAGGTTCCGCAGATTAGCTTAAAACCTAAATAGTCACCCATTTTCTGTTCCGTATACCCGTAGGTAATTTTAGTATCCTGGTATGTTAAATTGCCTAATATTTGAAATTGCTTGTAATCATAATCAGGAATACTTGTTTTAATTTCTGATGCATGTTCATTACTGATATCAGATATGACCACCAAAAATTTTCCGTAAGTTTTTACTGTGGATTTTTGCTTGGTATCAATTATGGCACCACTTATGGAGAAAAAAACGCAAGAAAATGAAAATCCGAAAATTAACGTAAATAATGAGAGAGAATAAAGTAATTTATTATTTTTTATTAATAACCGTACAAGTTTTATATAGCTAGTTTTGGCCTTTTTCAATTAATATTTCACCGTCCTTAAGCCGTATGACTTGGTCGCAGTTATCAATTAAATTTTCTTCATGAGTGACTATTATAAGTGTGGTTCCGTACCTTTTATTGAGATTTTTAA
>Ga0207865_100423_pt1 | contig 46640 bp, 46 predicted proteins | sample HigsolmetaAR204D_FD_184836 | JGI IMG/M metagenome (GOLD analysis project Ga0207865, IMG submission 184836) | Ionic liquid and high solid enriched microbial communities from the Joint BioEnergy Institute, USA - AR20-4-D (SPAdes) (version 2) ...
CTTCGTCCGCCAGCCGGAGCCGCTGGGACTGGGGCATGCCGTATGGTGCGCCCGGCACATCGTCGGCAACGAACCCTTCGCCGTGTTGCTTCCGGACGAGGTCTTCAAGGCGGATCCGGGCGTGCTCGCGCAGATGGTGGCGGCGTATGGGCAGGTGGGCGGCAACCTGATCGCGGTCCGCGAGGTTGCGCCGGAACTCACGGCCAAGTACGGCATCCTGGATGTCGAGCACGACGACGGCCGTCTGGCCGCCGTAAAGGGCCTCGTGGAAAAGCCGAAGCCGGAGGAGGCACCGTCCAATCTATCGATCGTCGGGCGCTACATCCTGCAGCCCGAGGTGTTCGAGTTCCTGGACCGTCAGGAACGCGGGGCGGGGAACGAGATCCAGCTGACTGACGCAATGGCTAGGCTGATCGGCCGCCAGCCCTTTCATGGTATCCGGTTCGAAGGCGATCGCTATGATTGCGGGGACAAGATCGGATTCGTGGCGGCCAATGTGGCCTTCGCCTTGTCGCGCCCGGAGCTGGCCGACAAGCTGAGGGAAAGCCTGGCGGCCGTCATCTGACGCCCTGAAGGGCGGCGGAGCGTCCGGCGGCGCTCTCGTCGGCAAAGGAGACCTAGGAATTGCGGATAGCGATGATTGGCACCGGCTATGTAGGCCTGGTGTCGGGGGCGTGCTTCTCGGAATTCGGCGTCGAGACCTTTTGCGTCGACAAGAACGAGGAGAAGATCGCCCAGCTCAACGAGGGCCGAATCCCGATCTTCGAGCCGGGCTTGGCCGACCTCGTCCAGAAGAACCGGGCCGCCGGCCGCCTGTTCTTCACGACCGATCTCAAGGCCGCGGTGAAGAATGCGGATGCGGTGTTCATCGCGGTCGGTACCCCGTCGCGCCGCGGTGACGGCCATGCCGACCTGTCCTATGTCTTCGCGGCGGCCGAGGAGATCGCCCACGCCCTGTCGGGATATACGGTCGTCGTGACCAAATCGACGGTGCCGGTCGGTACCGGACGGCGCGTGGCCGAGATCATCCGCCGGGTCCGGCCCGATGCCGATTTCGACGTCGCCTCGAATCCGGAATTCCTGCGCGAAGGGTCCGCGATCGGCGATTTCATGCGGCCGGACCGGGTCGTCATCGGCTGCGAAAGCGACAGCGCCGCAACCATCATGCGGGCGCTGTACCGGCCCCTCTACCTGATCGAGACACCGATCGTGATGACGACGCTCGAGACGGCCGAGCTGGCGAAATACGCCGCCAACAGCTTCCTCGCGATGAAGATCACCTTCATCAACGAGGTCGCGAATTTCTGCGAGCGGGTGGGGGCGGACGTTCACGACGTCGCCCGCGCGATCGGCCTCGACGGGCGAATCGGGTCGAAGTTCCTTCACCCCGGCCCCGGCTTCGGTGGATCCTGCTTTCCCAAGGACACCCTGGCCTTCGTGCGGTCCGGCGCCGATGCCGGCGTGCCGCAGCGCCTGATCGAGACGGTGATCGAACTGAACGACCGCCGGAAGGAGGAGATGGCCGGCCGGATCATCGACGCCTGTGGCGGATCGGTCGAGGGCAAGACCGTCGCCATCCTGGGCCTGACCTTCAAGCCGAACACCGACGACATGCGCGACAGCCCCAGCCTGTCGGTCGTTCCTGCCCTGCAGCGCGCCGGCGCGCGGATCAGGGCCTATGATCCGGAGGGGATGAAGGAAGCGGCGACAATCCTAACGGAGGTCGAATATTGCAAGGACGCCTACGACGCGATAGACGGCGCCGATTGTGTCGCCATCCTGACCGAATGGAACGAGTTCCGGGCCCTCAACCTCCAACGGGTTCGCTCGCTGCTCAACCGGCCGGTCATGGTCGATCTGCGCAACATCTATAAACCCGGGGACATGGCGGCAGCCGGCTTCGACTATTTCAGCATCGGGCGCCCCAACGTCCGCCCGGCGCAGCAAGCGGCGCCACGTCCCGTTCTGATCGCGGAAGGCAACTGAGATCATGAATACCGCCCACGTTTTCGACCCTACCGTTCTGCGCGAATACGACATCCGCGGCATCGTCGGGAAAACGCTGACCCCCGCCGATGCCCGCGCCGTCGGCCGGGCCTTCGGCACCATGGTTGCCCGTGACGGCGGGAAGGTCGTCTGCGTCGGCTATGACGGACGGCTGAGCTCGCCGGAGCTGGAAGAGGCCATGGTCGAAGGGCTGGTCTCGACCGGGCTCGAGGTGGAGCGGATCGGTCTCGGTCCCACGCCGATGCTCTATTTCGCCGTGAAGCATCTGAACGCGGCCGCCGGTGTGATGATCACCGGCTCCCACAATCCGCCGGAATACAACGGCATCAAGATGACTCTGAACAAGGGGCCAGTCTACGGTGCCCAGATCCAGGAAATCGGCCGCATCGCCGCGGCCGGCGAGTTCGTCACGGGGAGCGGCACGGCGCGCAGCCGTGCGATCGCCGACGCCTATGTCGACCGGCTGCTGGCCGATTACGACGGCCCGCGCGACCTGACCATCGCCTGGGACGCCGGCAACGGCGCGACCGGCGAGATCTTGCGTGCCCTGACCAGCCGGCTGCCGGGACGCCACATCCTGCTGTTCGACGAAATCGACGGGCGGTTCCCCAATCACCATCCCGACCCGACCATTCCCGAGAACCTGGTCCAGCTCCAGAAGGCTGTCGCGGAGAACGGCTGCGATCTCGGCATCGCTTTCGACGGGGACGGCGACCGGATCGGCGCAATCGATGAAAAGGGCCGGATCATCTGGGGCGACCAGCTGATCGCCATCTACTCTGCCGAAGTCCTCAAGGAGCATCCGGGCGCGATCATCATCGCCGACGTGAAGGCAAGCCAGACCCTGTACGACGAGATCGCCCGTCTGGGCGGCGAACCGCTGATGTGGAAGACCGGCCATTCGCTGCTCAAGGCCAAGATGGCCGAAGTCGGTTCGCCGCTGGCCGGCGAGATGTCGGGCCACATCTTCTTCGCCGACAAGTATTACGGCTTCGACGATGCGCTCTATTGCGGCGTCCGGCTGGCGGCGCTGACTTCCAAGTCCGACCAGCCGCTGTCCGCGCTGCGCGACTGCCTGCCCCAGGTCCTGAACACCCCGGAAGTCCGCTTCCAGGTCGACGAGACGCGGAAATTCGCCGTCGTCGAGGAAATCAAGGACCGGCTTGTCGCCGCCGGCGCCAAGGTCAACGCGATCGACGGCGTGCGCGTCCAGACCGAGGACGGCTGGTGGCTCCTTCGGGCGTCGAACACCCAGGACGTGCTGGTGGCGCGCGCCGAAAGCGGCACCGAGGACGGGCTCGAGCGGCTGAAGGTCCAGATCGTCGACCAGCTGGAGAAAAGCGGAATTCCGCGGCCCAGCTTCACGGGCGGCGGCCACTGACCGCCGCGACGGTTCCCGAATTCCACGCGATGCATTGCTGGCCGTCGCCGCCCGAGCGGCCGGCCGGCCGTTCCGAAGGAGGCCAAGAATGCCCGATACCCTGCTTTCCGCCGTCCGTGAGCAACTCCCGATCGCCCTTGGCGGGTTCGATCCGCGCAAGGGCCGCACGGGGCTCGTGATCGTCGACGAGGTCAACGGCTTCGCGACGGTCGGCGCCGGCAATCTCGCCCCGAAGGTGCCGAACGATCAGGTCTCCCGCATGGTTTCGGAGACCGACCGGCTGGCACGGATCTTCGAAGAGGAGGGCTGGCCGATCCTCGCCTTCCTCGACAGCCACGTTCCGGGCAAGCCGGAGCCGCCCTATCCGCCCCATTGCGAGATGGGTTCGGGCGAAGAGAATTTGGTGCCGGCCCTCGAATGGCTGGAAGACGCCCGGCATGCGACCCTCGTCCGGAAGGACTGCATCAACGGCTTCGTGGGCGCGATCGAGCCGGACGGCACCAATCGCGTCGTCGAGTGGGTCAAGGCCAATCGGCTGGAAGCGTTGCTCGTGGTCGGCATCTGCACCGACATCTGCGTCATGGACTTCGTCCTGACCATGCTGTCGGCCCGCAATCACGGGATGATGCCGACGCTGAAGGACATCGTCGTCTACGAGGCGGGGTGCTCGACCTATGACCTGCCGCGGTCTGTGGCCGAGGATCTTCGGCTGCCGTCGACCGCCGCCCATCCGCAGATGCTGACCCATCACCTGGGCCTCTATTTCATGGCCTCGCGCGGGGCGGTCCTGGCCGGTGAAGTGACGCTCTAGGCCGGGGGGTCCGGTCCCGTCGCGAATTGGGCTGCGTGACGGGACCGATTTGACTAAAATCAATGTCCGCTGAGGCCGGCCCGGCTTCAATGCCACCCGTAATGTCGACAGCGACAGGGGGAGCATCATGAAAGCGATTTTGGCCCATATCACCGGTGGCGACGCCGATGCAGGCGTGCTGGAAAGCGCCCATGCCGTCGCCCGGATGTTCGACGGCCACGTCGAAGCGCTGCATACCCGTCTCGATCCGTCGGAGACCGGCTTCTTCTTCGGCGGAGAAGCGCTCGCGGCCAGCGTGCCCGTGCTGATGGAGGCGATCGAGCGCGATGCCGAGGAGCTCTCCCGCAGGGCGCGGGCGCATTACGACCAGTGGCGTACGACCCACGCCCTTCGCGTCGTCCAGCATCCGGCGGAGGAGCCAGGGGTCACTGTTTCCTGGCAGGAGGCGGTCGGCATGCCGCAACGCGCGCTTGCCCGGGCAGGCCGGCTCGCCGACCTGATCGTCACCTCGCGCCTCACCGACGAGCCGTCCGGGCAGACCCGGGCCGAGTTGGAGACCCTGCTGCTCGAGACCGGCCGCCCGGTGATGCTGGTCCCGCAGGGCGGACGGGTGTCGACCCTGAAGAGAGCGGTCGTCGCCTGGAACGGCAGCATCGAGGCGTCGAGAGCACTCGCCTTCGCCAAGCCCCTGCTGGCCTCGACCGAGGACGTGGTCGTCGCGACCGCGACCGAGCGCGGGATCGAGGCGTGCGATCCGGAACCGGTGATCCGCTATCTGGGCTTCAACGGGATCGGAGCCCGTTCCGTCGTGATCGACGCGACCGGCGGGCTGGGCGCCCGGCTTCTGGAGATGGCGAAGTCCAGCGAGGCCGATTTCGTCGTCATGGGCGCCTATACGCGAAGCCGGGTCCGGCAGCTGATCTATGGCAGCATGACCCGCCACGTCCTTGCCCATGCCGACCTGCCGGTGATGCTCGCGCACTGATCGGCGGGACGGGCAGGGACCGTCAGGAGGCGCCGATTCCGGCGGCCGTCCCGTTACGGGTGAAGCGGCCGGGGGCGAGCGCGTCGGCCGTGATGCCCAGCCCCTGCAGATCGTCCGGGACGGCGTCGCCGAGCAGCAGCGCGGCGGCCAGGCGCGCCATCGCCGGCGCGGTCTGGAAACCGTAGCCGCCCTGGCCGGCCAGCCAGAAGAAGCCGGGAAGATCGTCGTCGAAGCCGACGACCGGAGTCTTGTCGGCGGCGAAGGTCCGCAGGCCCGCCCAGCGGTGGCTGACGCGACGGACGGCCAGGGTGGTCGCCCGTTCCAGCCGGTCGGCGGCGATGGCCACGTCGAGTTCTTCCGGTTGCGCGTCGCAGGGTTCGGTCGGCGTCTCGTCCGCGGGGGACAGCAGCAGCTTGCCGGCGTCCGGCTTGAAATAGAAGGTCTCGCGCGTGTCGACCACGAGCGGCCAGTCGTCGACGGCATGCCCCTGGGCATCGATCAGGCAGGCCGTGCGCCGCTTGGGCGTGAGCCCGACGGCATGCGCCCCGGCCAGCGCGGCGATGCGGTCGGCCCAGGCGCCGGCCGCGTTGACGACGATCCCGGCCTCGACCGTTCCCGCCCGGGTCTCGACGCGCCATCCGCCGGCCGTCCGGGACAGGCCCGTCACCTCGGCATCCGTCAGGACGTCGCCACCTTCCCGGCGCAGGCCGCGAAGGAAGCCCTGTAGAACGACATTGGTATCGATGTCCCGGGCCTCCGGCTCGATCACCGCGCCCGTGACCCGTTCGGGCCGGAGGATCGGCACTCGGGCCAGGACCTCATCGGGCGTGAGCCGCCGGACGCCCGGCGAGAGCGCCGACACCTCTTCCGCCAGCCGGTCGAGCATTGCCGGATCCTCGTCCAGCCCGACCATCATGGTTCCGCGCGGCCCGGTGAGGGCATATCCGTCGAAATCCCGGGGCGGTCGGAAATAGAAGTCCCGGCTTCCGCTGGACAGGGCCCGCACCACCGCATTGCCGTAGGTTTCTGAGAACTGTGCCGCGGACCGGCCGCTTGCGTGGTAGCCGGGCTGCGCCTCCCGCTCCAGCACGAGAACCCGCCGCTGGGGCGCGATCGCCCAGGCCAGGGAGGCGCCGGCAACCCCGGCGCCGATGACGGCAATGTCGGCGACCTGCATCGGATCGTCCTTCGTTCAGTATCGCAAAGCGGCCCGGTCGGGGGCCTCTGTCACGCGCCCAGATAGGCGCGGCGGACCCCGTCATTGGCCAGAAGATTGGGCCCGGTATCGCTCAGCACCATGCGGCCGTTCTCGAGAACATAGCCGCGGTCGGCGATCTGCAGCGCCTGGTGGGCGTTCTGCTCGACCAGGAACACGGTCACGCCTTCCTCGCGGATCGTCCGGATGATGTCGAAGATCTGGGAGATGATCATCGGGGCGAGCCCGAGCGTCGGCTCGTCCAGCAGCAGGAGGCGCGGCCGGCTCATCAGCGAGCGGCCGATCGCCAGCATCTGCTGCTCGCCGCCCGACATGGTGCCGCCGCGCTGGCTGGACCGCTCCCTCAGGCGGGGGAAAAGGGTGAAGACGTGCTCCAGCCCCTCTTCGATCTCCCGCCGGGAGGCATAGAAGGCCCCCATCTGGAGATTTTCGGTGACGGTCAGCTCGGGGAAGATCCGCCGCCCTTCCGGCGAGACCGCGAGCCCCCGGCGCATGATCTCGTGGGTCGGCAGGTGGGTGATGTCCTCGCCTTCGAAGATGACGCGGCCGCTGCTGGCCTGGGGCGAGCCGCAGATGGTCATGAGAAGCGTGGTCTTGCCGGCGCCGTTGGCGCCGATCAACGTCACGATTTCTCCCTTCCGGACCTCGATCGAGACGCCCTGCAGGGCCTCGACGGCCCCGTAATGGGTGTGCACCCGTTCGAGCACCAGCATCAGCTTTCTCCCAGATACGCCTTGATCACCCGCTCGTCGGCCCGGACACGTTCCGGAATATCGGTCGTGATCTGCTTGCCGTGATCCATGACGAGAATGCGGTCCGACACGCCCATGACGAGGCCCATGTCGTGCTCGATCAGCAGCACGGCCACGCCATGATCGCGCCGAAGCTCGTCGATCAGGAGCTGAAGTTCGCGCTTTTCCTGGGGGTTGAGACCCGCCGCCGGTTCGTCCAGCAGCAGGAGCCTCGGTTCCGTGATCATGCAGCGGGCGATCTCCAGCCGCCGCTGATGGCCGTAGGCCAAGGTTCCCGCGGGCCGGTTGGCGAAGGCCCTGAGGCCCACCCGATCCAGCCAGAAGGCGGCGCGCTGGAGCGCTTCCTGTTCGGACCGGCGGAAGCCGGGCGTCTTGAGCAGTCCCGAAACGAGGCCAGTCTTAAGCTGCCGGTGCTGCGCGACCAGCAGGTTCTCGACGGCGGTCAGCTGCTTGAACAGGCGGATGTTCTGGAAGGTGCGGACCAGACCGCGGCGGGCCACCTGATGGCTGGGCTTGCCGGTGATCCGCTCCCCGTCCAGGACGATCTCTCCGGCAAGAGGCTTGTAGAAGCCGGAGACGCAGTTGAAGACGGTGGTCTTGCCCGCCCCGTTCGGGCCGATGATGGCGAAGATCTCGTCCCGCTTGACCGTGAACTCGACGTTGTCGACAGCGACCAGCCCGCCGAACCCCATGCGCAGGCCGGTGACTTCGAGAAGGGCCGAACTCATGTGGGCAACTCCACCTGGGGGCGGGTGGCCGGCAGCAGGCCCTGCGGTCGCCAGATCATCATAAGCACCATGACAAGCCCGAAGATCAGCATGCGGTACTCGGCAAGGCCGCGCGCGATCTCGGGCAGAACGGTGATGAGGATGGCGGCCAGCACGACGCCGAGCTGGGATCCCATGCCGCCCAGGACGACGACGGCAAGGATCAGCGCGGATTCGATGAAGGTGAAGGATTCGGGATTGACCAGCCCCTGGCGGGCGGCGAAGAAGCTGCCGGCAAGGCCGGCGAAGGTCGCCCCGAGGGTGAAGGCGGAAAGCTTGACCGCCGTCGGATTGAGGCCCAGGGACCGGCAGGCGATCTCGTCCTCGCGCAGCGCCTCCCAGGCCCGGCCGATCGGCATCCGGATGAGCCGGTTGGACACGAACCAGGTGAAGACGGCGAGGATCAGCGCCAGCAGGTACATGTAGATGACCATGTGCTGGCTCTGGTAGCTGAGGCCCAGAAGCTCGTGGAAGGTCGTGCCTCCCTCGGTCGAGGCCCGGCGGGTCATCTCGATGCCGAACACGGTCGGCTTCGGGATGCCCGAGATGCCGTCGGGGCCGCCCGTCAGCTCGGTCATGTTGTTCAGCATCAGCCGGATGATCTCGCCGAAGCCGAGAGTGACGATCGCCAGATAATCGCCCCGCAGGCGCAGAACCGGGAAGCCCAGCAGGAAGCCGGCCAGCGCGGCCATGGCCGCTGCGACCGGCAGGCTTTCCCAGAAGCCGAAGCCGAAATAGTTGTAGAGAAGGGCGTAGGTGTAGCCGCCGATCGCATAGAAGCCGACATAGCCGAGATCGAGCAGCCCGGCGAAGCCGACGACGATGTTGAGGCCGAGGCCCAGGACGACATAGATCAGTGCGAGGGTCGCCAGGTCGACGGCGCCCCGGGATCCGAAAAAGGGCCAGGCGAAGCCGATCGCCAGCAGGACGAGCATGCCGATCCGCTGCTGGCGCGGCTGCAGCTGCGGCCAGGCCGGCAGGCGGATGGCCGTCCGTCCGTTCCGGAACAGGTAGGGATGCAGGAGCTGGATCAGGAAGACGGCCGCGGAAGCCAGCACGACCTTGTCCCAGTGCGGGATCAGGGTCAGTTCGAAATTCTGCCGCTGCAGCTGCAGGCCGATGATGGGCGTTACCAGAACGGCGGTCAGAAGCGCCGCTATGGCCGCGTTCTTCAGGTTCTGAGACATCAGACTTTTTCCAGGCGGGATTTGCCGAGAAGTCCGGTCGGCCAGAAGAGCAGCACCAGGACGAGCAGGCTGAAGGCGACGACGTCCTTGTATTGCGAGGGCATGTATCCGGCGGCAAAGGTTTCGGCTAGGCCGAGCACGATGCCGCCGAGCATGGCGCCCGGAATGCTGCCGATGCCGCCCAGGACGGCGGCCGTGAACGCCTTCAACCCGGCGATGAAGCCGATGAAGGGGCTGAGCCGTCCGACCGAGAGGCCGATCAGCATGCCGCCCACGGCGGCGAGGATCGCGCCCAGCATGAAGGTGAAGGAGATGACGCGGTTCGTATCGATGCCCAACAGGTTGGACATCCCCATGTCCTGGGCGCAGGCGCGGCACGCCCGGCCCATGCGGGAATACTGGATGAACAGCGTCAGCGCCACCATCAGCACCACGGTGACGCAGATGATCGCGAGCCGCGAATAGGGCAGGACGACGGAGTAGCCCTCGCCCATCTGGATGTCGATGCCGCCAGCGATCAACTGCGGGACCGACACGTCCCGCGCGCCCTGGCCCAGCGCGACATAGTTCTGCAGCAGGATCGACATGCCGATCGCCGAGATCAGCGGAACGAGCCGGGGTCCGCCGCGCAGCGGCCGGTACGCGAAACGCTCGACGGCGAAGCCGTACCCGGCAGTGACCACGACGGAGACGAGCAGCGCTGCGCCCAGGACGATGGGCAGCGGGACGCCGCTCTGGGCGCCGAGCGCCGTCAGCGTCACGAGGCTCACATAGGCACCGATCATGTAGATTTCGCCATGGGCGAAATTGATCATGCCGATGATCCCGTAAACCATCGTGTAGCCGATGGCGATCAACGCGTAGATCGCTCCCAGGCTCAGCCCGTTGATGAGCTGCTGGGTGAACTGCGGAAGAAAGTCGGCCATGAGCGCCAGCCTGTTACGGCAACCTGAAAATCAGGACGCCCCGGGGATCCGAAGATGCCCGGGGCGTCCGTTCGGCTTCGGATCAGTTCGCCGGGACGCGCGAACCGTCGCTGTTCTGCCGGAAGACGACGAACTCGAACGACTCCAGGTCGCCCTTCTCGTTGTAGGAGACGGGGCCGAGCGGGGTTTCGAACGTGTTCGCGTGGATGTATTCGGCAACCGCGACCGGGTCGGTCGTGCCGGCGCCGGCGATGCCTTCGGCGATGATCTGGACGGCGGCGTAGGCCGGCAGCTGGAAGGCACCCGCGGCGTCGCGGTTCTTCTCCTGGAAGGCCTTCACGATCTCGGCATTGGCCGGGTTCTGGCTGAAGTCGGCCGGTAGGGTCATGAGCATGCCTTCCGAGGCCGGTCCGGCGATGGCCACCAGCTCGGAGTTCGCCACACCTTCCGGTCCCATGAAGCCGGCTTCGAGGCCCAGCTCGCGCGCCTGGCGCAGCAGCAGGCCCATCTCAGGGTGGTAGCCGCCGTAGTAGACGAAGTCGACGCCGGCGGACTTCAGCTTCGTGATCACCGCCGAATAGTCGCTGTCGCCGGCATTGATGCCCTCAAAGACCGCGACCGGGATGTTGGCGGCCTCGAGATCGCGCTTCACGACGGTGGCGATGCCCTGACCGTAGGACTGCTTGTCATGAAGCACGGCCACGGTCTGCGGCTTGATGTGCTCGACGATGTAGCGGGCGGCCACCGGGCCCTGCTGGTCGTCGCGGCCGATCGTGCGGAAGATCGTCGAACGCGGCTTGTCGTCGGTCAGCGCCGGCGCGGTCGCCGACGGCGTGATCATGACGATGCCTTCGTTGTCGTAGATGTCGGCGGCCGGGATGGTCGACCCGGAGCAGACATGCCCCACGACGAAGCGCACGTCGCTGCTGACGATGTTGTTGGCCACGGCCACGGCCTGCTTCGGCTCGCAGGCGTCGTCGAAAAAGACGGCTTCCAGCTGGTCGCCGTTGACGCCGCCGGCCGCGTTAATCATCTCGATGGCGGTGAGCGCGCCTTCCTTGACCATGTCGCCGTACTGGGTAACGGGTCCGGTCATGGGGCCGGCGATGCCGATCTGGATGGTTTCCGCATTTGCCGCACCGGCGACTGCGAAAAGTCCCAGCGCGATTGCTGCCGACCCCTTCCTGGCGGACGGCTTCATCTCGTGATTCCTGCCCACGGCAACTCTCCTATCTCAAGAACGTGGAAACTGACCTATTAAAATCCCAGCAATACTGGAGGAAAACACCGAAACGCAATGTGAATTTGCAACGTTCGGGCGAGATGCGGTCCCGGGTCTCGACCGGGGACCTATTTCCGGGATCCGGCGCCGGATGGCTTGCCGAATCCCGCCCGGCGCAGCGCGTCGGCGAGGGCGCCGCCGCCGGCCTCCTTCCGGGGTTCCGGACGCCTGGCATGCGCGGCTTTCCGGTCCGGCCGCGCCGCGGCGCCGTCGCCGGAACGGTCGGTGCCGCGCTTGGCCGGCTTGTCGCCGATCGGGTCGTCCAGGCGCATGGTCAGCCCGATCCGGCGCCGCTGCAGGTCGATCTCGACCACCTTCACGCGCACGATGTCGCCGGGCTTCGCCACGGTCCGCGGGTCCTTTACGAAGGTCTTCGACATGGCCGAGATGTGGACGAGCCCGTCCTGATGGACGCCCACGTCGACGAAGGCGCCGAAGGCGGCGACATTGGTGACGACGCCCTCCAGGATCATGCCCGGTTCCAAGTCCTCGATCTTCTCGACCCCTTCGCGGAAGCTGGCCGTCTGGAACGCCGGGCGCGGATCGCGGCCCGGCTTCTCCAGTTCCGCCAGGATGTCGGTAACCGTCGGCAGGCCGAAGGTGTCGTCGGTAAACGCCTCCGGGGACAGCGAGCGCAGCACCGGCGTATTGCCGATCAGCGCCTTGATGTCGCTGCCGGTGGCCTTCAGGATCCGGTGCACGACGGGATAGGCCTCGGGGTGGACGGCGGAGGCGTCGAGAGGATCGTCGCCGTCGGGAATGCGCAGGAAGCCGGCGCAAAGCTCGAATGCCTTCGGGCCCAGGCGGGGAACCGCCTTCAGCTGTTCCCGGTTGCGGAAGGGGCCGTGTTCGTTCCGGTGCAGAACGATGTTCTGCGCAAGCCCTTCGCCGATGCCCGAAACGCGGGCCAGCAGCGGGACCGAGGCCGTGTTTACGTCGACGCCGACCGCGTTCACGCAGTCCTCGACCACGGCGTCGAGAGAGCGGGACAGCTTGTGCTCGCTCAGATCGTGCTGATACTGGCCGACGCCGATGGATTTCGGGTCGATCTTGACCAGCTCGGCCAGGGGGTCCTGCAGCCTTCGCGCGATGGAGACCGCGCCGCGCAGCGACACATCGAGATCCGGCAGCTCCTGCGAGGCGTAGGCCGACGCCGAATAGACGGAAGCCCCGGCTTCGGACACGACGATCTTGGTGAGCTTGAGCTCCGGATGGCGGCGGATCAGCTCGGCCGCCAGCCGGTCGGTCTCGCGCGATGCGGTACCGTTGCCGATCGCGATCAGCTCGACCCCGTGCGCCCGGGCAAGGCGCGCCAGCTCGGCGATGGATTCGTCCCAGCGGCGCTGCGGCTCGTGCGGGTAGATGGTGGAGGTGGCGGCGACCTTGCCGGTGCCGTCCACGACCGCGACCTTCACGCCCGTGCGGTAGCCGGGGTCCAGCCCCATGGTCGGGCGGGAGCCGGCGGGCGCGGCCAGCAGCAGGTCCCTCAGATTGCCCGCGAAGACGGTGACCGCCTCTTCTTCAGCGGCCTGCCACAGCCGCGTGCGGAGATCGATGCCCAGATGGACGAGGATCCGGGTCCGCCACGCCCATCGGACGGTTTCGGCCAGCCAGCGGTCGCCCGGACGCCCCCGGTCGACGATCCCGAACCGCCGCGCGATGCGCTGCTCGTAGAGGCTGGGGCCGCTGTCCTGGGCTGTTTCCGGCCCGTCCGGTTCGATCCGGAGCTCCAGGACCTCTTCCTTCTCTCCCCGGAACAGCGCGAGGACCCGGTGGGAAGGCAGCTTCGCGAGGGGTTCGGCGAAGTCGAAATAGTCGGAGAACTTGACCCCCGCTGTCTCCTTGCCCTCTCGTACGCGGGAGGTGAGGCGGCCGCGGGCCCACACCTCCTCGCGCAGGGCGCCGATCAGGTCGGCGTCCTCGCTGAAGCGTTCGACCAGGATGGCGCGGGCGCCGTCCAGCGCCTCGGCCACCGTGGCCGGCTGGTTCTCGCCGCCCGCGAACTCGGCCGCGACGACCTCGGGATCGTTCTCGGGATGGGCCAAAAGGGCGTCCGCCAGCGGCTCCAGCCCTGCCTCGCGCGCGATCTGGGCCTTGGTCCGGCGCTTGGGCTTGTAGGGAAGATAGATGTCCTCGAGCCTGGCCTTGGTGTCGGCGGCCTCGATCAGCGCCTTCAGGCCATCGTCCAGCTTGCCCTGCTCGCGGATGCTGTCCAGGATCGCCTGGCGCCGTTCCTCCAGCTCCCGCAGGTAGCGCAGCCGCTCTTCCAGCGTTCTGAGCTGCGCGTCGTCCAGCCCTCCCGTCGCCTCCTTCCGGTACCGGGCGATGAACGGGACGGTTGCCCCGCCGTCGAGCAGGTCGACGGCGGCCGCAACCTGCCGGTCGTGGACGCCGAGTTCTTCTGCGATGCGCTGGTTGATCGAAGTCATCTGATTCCGTAAGGGCGGTCGGGACGAGCCATGGGGCGACGCTTCTAGCCCATGGCCGGGACCCGGGTCAAAGCGTCATCCGGTGGAACGGGGAAAGGCAGGCGGAACCGCTGCCGGGCCTCAGCCGCCGACGATGCCCGCCCACAGGTCGCGGACGCTGGAGGCATTGGCCGGCGGGCGTCGGGTGAAGGTTTCGATCGGGCCGGCCGGCTGGCCCGCTGCGTCCAAACGGGCGCGAATGCCCCAGAATCCCAGATCGCCTCCCGGCATGCCGTAGCGGGTGTCCATCGCTTCGACAACCGCGCCGCCATCCGGCTGATCCGCCACCTGCCAGTAGAGATTGTTCATCGAGAACCAGTCGAAGAGGCGGGCCTCCGGCGTGCGGGCGACGGTCTCGATGCGCGGGTCGTCGGTCTTTGCGAAGCTCAGCCAGTCGACCGGGCGGTCGACCAGGACCGACCGATAGCCGACGAGGACGCTCTCCGGGGTTTCCGCGACGATGCGCCGGTACCACGGCTGGAACAGGGTCGGATAGGCGGTCACCCGCGTCGCCTCCGGAAACTCCCGGCGGGCGGCGGCCTCCAACTCGGCGTTGATGGCCCAGCCCATGAGCGTGTAGGCGGAAATGAAGAGAAGGGCGGCAGCCGCCGCATCCTGCGCAAGTCGGGGGCGCCGGCGCATGCCGATCCCGACAACCAGGGCCGCTGCGAGGGCCAGGCTGTAGATCGGGTCGATGATCGGCATCGCATTGATGGCGAAGCGCATGCGCGAGAAGGGCGCCAGAAGCTGGGTCCCGTAGCTCGTGAACACGTCGATCAAGGGATGCGTCAGGAGCGCCAGGATCGCGAGATAGATCCACGCCCGGCGCCGGGCCGTGCCCTGGGCCTCGCCCTCGGTCGGGAACCGTCGTCGATCCCAACGCCAGAGAAGCCATCCGAGAAGCGGTCCCAGGATCGGGCCGAAGAAGATCGAATGGGTGATGCCCCGGTGGTAGAGCCAGGTCGCGAACTCGCCGCCGATCCAGCCGGCGGCGACGTCGAGATCGGGAATGAGGGCTATGGCCGCGCCGGCAGCGATGGCGCGCCGGCCCAGTCGCCCGCGAAATCCGACCTGTGCGACGGTCGCGCCGAAAAGCATTTGTGTAACGGTGTCCATGGGTCGAACCTTAGTGGGAAGCGGCCGAGCGCACTATGCCGTTCGACAAGCGGTCATGCCCGTCCTGGATCACGAGCGGGGAACCTGGCATGCTTTATTCCATCCTGATCTACGATGTCGACGAGGCCGTGGACGCCCTGAGCCCCGAGGAGGATGCCGCCCTCATGGCGAGGCATCTCGCGGTGCAGGACAGGCTGAGGGTCGAAGGGAAGCTCGGTCCCGTGGTCCGGCTGTCGCCCTCCGCCGCCGCCAGGACCCTCCGGCCCGGGGACGAGCCGCTGGTCACGGACGGCCCCTTCGCCGAAACCAAGGAGCAGCTGCTCGGGCTCTATGTCGTCGATTGCGCCACGGCGGACGAGGCGGCCGAAATCGCGCACTCGCTCCCGGTCCTGAGCGGCGTGTTCGAAATCCGTCCGGTCAGGGCATTCTTCCCGGGCGGCGAGCTGACCCTCGCGGACCAGGCGTAAGCGACTGTCGGAATCGGGCGGTCCCGTTCGTCCTGTGTCGGTCACCAGTGCAACAGGGAGAGCCGTCATGTCCGAAAGCCTCCGCCACGAAAGCCCCCGAGTGGCCTCGAGGGAAGAATGGCTTGCCCTCCGGAAGGAATTGCTGGCCGAGGAAAAGGAACTCACCCGGGCCCGCGACGCGCTGAACGCCCGGCGACGCAGTCTGCCCATGGTGCGGATTGACAAGGAATACCCGTTCGAAGGGCCGGCAGGGCGCGTGACCCTTGCCGACCTGTTCGACGGCCGCCGCCAGTTGATCGTCTACCACTTCATGTTCGGCCCCGACCGCGAGGAGGGCTGTCACATGTGCTCCTTCGTCGTGGACAATATCGGGCATCTCGCGCATCTGCATGCCCGCGACACCTCGCTGGTCCTGGTGTCCCGGGCGCCCTATGCCAGGATCGAGCCTTTCCGGCGGCGGCTGGGCTGGTCGGTCCCGTGGTTTTCTTCCGTCGGCAGCGACTTCAACTACGATTTCCACGTGACGATGGACGAGGGCGTCGCCCCGGTCGAGTACAACTACCGGGACAAGGAGACCCTGGAGCGGCTGGGCCAGACCTATCACATGAGCGGCGAGCAGCCGGGGGCGAGCGTCTTCCTGCGGGACGGCGATGCCGTCTATCACGCCTATTCGACCTACGGGCGCGGCCTGGACCTGCTTATCGGGACGTACAACTGGCTGGACCTGACTCCGCTCGGCAGGCTCGAGGGCTGGGGCGGCATGCCCGATCTCGACGGCAAGGGGCAGTTCTGGGTGCGCCACCACGACCGGTATAAGTGAGCGGTGTGGCACCTCTGACGGGGGCCGCCCAGCGCCGCCCGAGGCGGAGCATCTTGTCCGCGCGCGGCCGGGATCGCCTGACCTCCGGACCGGGCCCGGGACCGGCCACGGCGATCCGCTGAACCGCCCCGGGAGTCATACGCCCAGGGACACCGCGCTCGGCTCAGTTCTCGGCTGCCCGTCGGTCGTCGGCGCCGAAGGCGGACAGCAGCGCCTCCTTGGCGGCTTTGACGTGCCGGCGCATCAAAAGCTCCGCCAGTTCGGGGTCACGGTCCGCGATCGCGTCGATGACGCGCCGGTGCTCCTTCCATGCCATCAGCCCGCGACCGGCCACCGTCCTGTGCCGGCGACGGCACAATTGCAGCAGGGGGTAGAACTGGTCACAGAGCAGGCCGGCCAGGACCGGGTTCCGACTGCCCCGGGCGACGCGGACGTGGAAGTCCGTGTCCGGGTCGCCCTGGATGTAGCCGGCGGAGGGGTCGCGGTGCAGCGCTTCTCCGTGCTGCCGGACGAGCGCCTGCAGGTCCCGGACCTCGTCATCGCTCATCTCGGTCGCGGCGAGGCGCGCTGACATGCCTTCCAGGGCCTCCCGCACATCCAGCAGCGCCAGGTAGTCGGCGAGGCTGGGGCTGACGACCCGGGCCCCGTGATTGGCGACATGGATTACCAGGCCACGCTCCTGAAGCCGGCGGATGGCCTCCCGGATGGGGGCCCGGCTGGCGCCCAGCTTCTGGGCGAGGACAGGTTCGCTGAGCTTCTCTCCCGGGCGGATCTCTCCGGACAGAATGGCTTCCGAAAGCTGCTGATAGATGGACCCGGACAGGTCCGAAGCGCCCTCGCTCGGCGGTGGAGACGGCCGATTTCTCGCATGATTGTCGACATCTTTTGCATTGACGGACATGGGCACCCTTAGCCTTGCTCCAGAATCCGGCTTGCAAATTGAGCCGGCTGACCTAACCTGTCGACATAATAAGAATTCGGGAGAACGCAATGCTCAAGAAAGGTCTTCTGGCTGCAGCCTTGTTTCTTGCGCCCGCTTTCGCCTCGGCACAGGACTTCACGCCGCGCAATCCGGAATGCATCGCGCCGGCCGCGCCGGGCGGCGGCTTCGACCTGACGTGCCGGCTCACGTCCCGGATGCTGAACGAGCTCGGCATCGTCGATCCGACCATCCGCACGGTGAACCTGCCGGGCGGCATCGGTGCGGTTGCCTACAATACGATCCAGGCTCAGCGCGCCTCCGACCCCAACGTGATCGTTGCGGTTTCGACGGGTTCCTGGGTCAACCTGGCGCAGGGCAAGTTCGGCCGCTTCACCGAGAACGACGTCCGTTGGCTGGGCGCCATCGGCGCCGACTACGGCGTGCTGGCCGTCCGCGCGGACAGCCGGTTCCAGACCCTTCAGGACCTCGTGGATACGCTGAAGAGCGATCCTCAGTCGGTGGCCATCGGTGCCGGCGGCACCGTGGGAAGCCAGGACTGGACGAAGCCGGCGCTGGTGCTGAAGGCGGCCGGTGTGGACCCGAAGTCCATGCGCTATCTGGCCTATGAGGGCGGCGGTGAGGCCATGGCCGCCCTGCTGGGTGGCCACATAGAAGTCTTCCCCGGCGACGCCTCGGAGATCCGCGGCCAGCTCGCCGCGGGCGAGATCCGTCTTCTTGCCGTGTTCGCGGAAGAACGCCTCCCCGGCGAACTGGCCGACGTGCCGACGGCCAAGGAGCAGGGCTATGACGTCCAATGGCCGATCGTCCGCGGCTTCTACGTGCCGCCCAAGATCACCGACGAGCAGTATGCCTATTGGGTCGATGCCATCAGGCGCCTGAACGCGGACCCGGAATGGCAGAAGGCCCGGGAGGAACAGGGGCTCTACCCCTATGACCTCGTCGGGGCCGAGTTCGACGCCTTCGCCAAGAAGCAGACCGAGGCGTTCCGCGCCCTGGCTGCCGAAATCGGACTGGCGGCCCAGTAGGCGACCAGCAACAAGGCGCCACCAGAGGCGGATACATCCATGATCGTGGACCGTATTCTCGGGATCGTCTTCCTGGCCGTCGCAATCGGCGCGGCTTGGCATGCGCAGACCCTCGACGTTCCCTTCGCGGCCGATCCGGTGGGGCCGAGGGTTTTCCCCACCCTGGTGGCGCTCCTTCTCGGTGCCTGCGGCGCCGCGATCCTGTTCCGCCCGCAGAAGGGGAACTGGGAAATCGGACATGTCGGGCGCGTCGTCCTCGTGACCGTCGCGTCGGTCGTCTATCCCTACCTGCTGGGCCCGATCGGTTTCGTGCCGGCGACGTCCTGCCTGTGCTTCCTGCTGGCGCTGGCCTTCGGGGCCCGCCCCCTCGCCAGCGCCGTCAGCGCCGTCGTGACGTCCTTCGTCTTCCTGCTGGTTATCGACTACCTGCTTGACCTCCCCCTGCCTCGAGGCCCGTTGGGGATCTGATGGACTCCTTCTCCTCTCTTCTTCTCGGCTTCCAGGTCGCATTCTCGCCGCTCAATCTCGGCCTGGGATTCGCCGGCGTCGCGCTGGGGACGGCGGTCGGCGCCTTGCCCGGCATCGGCCCGATCAACGCGGTCGCTCTGCTCCTGCCCCTGTGCTTCGCGCTGCAGCTGCCGCCGGAAAGCGCTCTGATCCTGCTGGCAGGGATCTATTACGGCAGCGGATATGGCGGGCGCATCTCGTCTATCCTGCTCAACATCCCCGGCGATCCGGGGCTCGTCATGACGACCATCGACGGCTATCCGCTGGCCAAGGCCGGGCGGGGCGCGGCGGCGCTTGCGATCAGCGGCATCGGCAGCTTCGTCGGCGGCACGCTGGCGGTGGTGCTGCTGACCTTCCTCGCGGTTCCGCTGGCGCGGGTCGCCGTGTCCTTCGGGCCTTCCGAATACGTCGCCCTGATGGTGCTGGCCTTTGCCCTGCTCACGACCATGGGCAGCGGCAATGCGGCCAAGACCTGGGCGGCCATTGCCCTCGGCCTGCTGCTGGCCATGATCGGCATCGACGGCGGCTCGGGCGTCGAACGGTTTACCTTCGGCTCGCTGGAGCTGCTCGGCGGGATCGATTTCACCGCCCTGACGATCGGCCTGTTCGCGGTGGCCGAAGTCCTGATCCTGGTGGAACGCCCGCTGGTCGGGGCAGTATCCCGCCTCGGCTCGGGCCCGGGCCTCAGGATCAAGGAAGTCGCGGCCTGCCTGCCGACCATGCTGCGCTCGACCGGTGTCGGCTTCGTGCTCGGCGTTCTGCCGGGGGCGGGCGCGTCGATCTCCTCGGCCGTGGCGTACACGCTGGAAAAGCGGCTGGTCGATCGCGGCACCTTCGGCAAGGGCGACATGAGGGGTCTTTCCGCCCCGGAGACCGCCGACAATGCGGCCCAGACGGGATCCATGGTGCCGATGCTGGCTCTCGGCATCCCGGGGTCGGGGACAACGGCGGTCCTGCTCGGGGCGCTGCTCATGTATTCGATTACCCCGGGGCCGCTCCTGTTCACCCAGCGCCCGGAAATCGCCTGGGGCCTGATCGCGTCGATGTATATCGGCAACGTCATGCTGCTGGTCCTGAACCTGCCCCTGGTCGGACTCTTCGCCCGTCTGCTGCTGGTCCCGGCCTGGATCCTCTATCCCGGCATCCTCGCGCTATCGTTCGCGGGCGTGTACGCCGTCTCGAACTCTCATTTCGAGCTGCTGGTAACGACCGTGATCGGCGTCGGCGCCTACCTGTTGCGGAAGGCGAACGTGCCGCTGATCCCGCTGATGCTGGCCTTCGTGCTGTCCCGTCTGCTGGAGGACAATTTCCGCCGGGCGCTTTCGCTGTCGGACGGCAATCCCGTCATCCTCTTCAATTCGGTGACCAGCGTCCTGCTGTGGGTCCTGGCCGTGGCGTCGATTCTCGGGCCGCACGTGCTGGCCGTTCTCAGGAAGCGGCGGGTCGCGGCGACCCTCGACGGCTAATCAGCCCGTCCGCACCGACCTGAGTTCAAAGGAATACCGAATCCATGACCTATCTTGTTGCGTCCGAACTCGATCCGCGCCGCCCCGGCGACCGTTTCCGTGAGCTGCTTGCCCGGCCGCAGATCCTGCGGATCCCCGGCGCCTACAACGGGCTTTCGGCGCTCCAGGCGCGGGATGCCGGATTCGAGGCCCTCTATCTTTCGGGGGCGGCGATGAGCGCCTCCATGGGGCTGCCCGATCTCGGCGTGATCACGGTCGACGAGGTCGCGTTCTTTATCCGGCAGATCGCCCGGGCTTCCCAACTGCCGCTGCTGGTTGACGGCGACACCGGGTTCGGCGGCGTCCTCAACGTCATGCACATGGTCCGCGTCTTCGAGGACGCGGGTGCTGCCGCCGTCCATATCGAGGACCAGCTGCTGCCCAAGAAGTGCGGGCATCTGAACGACAAGAAACTGGCTGATCCCGAGGAGATGGCGGCCAGGATCGCAGCGGCGGTGAAAGCGCGCCGCGACCTGGTCATCATCGCGCGGACCGACGCCGCTGCCAGCGAAGGGCTGGAGGGCGCGGTCGCGCGGGCCCGGCTCTATCTCGAAGCCGGGGCCGACGCGATCTTTCCCGAGGCGCTGCATTCGGCGGAAATGTTCCGCGAATTCGCGCGCCGCATGCCGGGCGTGCCGCTGCTCGCCAACATGACGGAGTTCGGCCGCACGCCGTTCTTCACGGCCGCCGAGTTCCAGGAAATGGGGTATCGGATGGTGATCTGGCCGGTCAGCGCGTTGCGCGTCGCGGCGAAGGCGCATGAGGCGCTCTATGCCGACATCGTCCGGGACGGCAGCACCCGGAACGCCATCGACCGAATGCAGACCCGCAAGGAGCTGTACGAAACGATCCGGTACTTCGACTACGAATCGCTCGACCAGTCCATCCTGAGGACGGTTGTGCCGGACGGCATGCCTCCCCGGGACTGAACGCCGGTCGAGCCCGGCCTTGTCGGGCCGGGCTCGTTTCATCGGCAATCCTGGTGGGAGACGGGACGGGTGCCATTATCCCTTCGGTCCCGGGCCGGCCAGGCGCCGCTTTGCGGCCTCGACCGTATTGCTCAGGAGACAGGCGATCGTCATGGGGCCGACGCCGCCGGGTACGGGAGTGATCGCCCCGGCGACCTCGCGCGCTTCGTCGAAGGCGACGTCGCCGACCAGACGACCCTTGCCCGAGGCGTCGCCGCTTGCGGGAGGCAGGCGGTTGATCCCGACATCGATCACGATGGCGCCCGGCTTGATCCAGTCGCCCCGGATCATTTCCGGACGGCCGACCGCCGCGACCAGGATGTCGGCGCGCCGGCAGAGCGCCGGGAGATCGCGCGTCCTGGAATGCGCCGTGGTGACCGTGCAGTTCTCATCGAGAAGGAGATGGGCCATCGGCTTTCCGACAATGGCCGAGCGGCCCACCACCACGGCGTCGAGGCCCGTCAGATCGGCGCGGACGTGCCTCAGCAGAAGCAGGCAGCCCAGCGGCGTGCACGGGACGATGCCGCCGGACCCGACGGCAAGGCGCCCGACATTCTCCGGATGGAAGCCGTCGACATCCTTGGCGGGATCGATGGCCTCGATCACCTTGCCGGCGTTGATCTGCGGCGGCAGCGGCAACTGCACCAGGATGCCGTCGACCCGGGGATCGGCGTTGAGCTGACGGACGAGGGCGAGAAGCTCCTTCTCGGATGTATCCGCGGGCAGGCGATGCTCGAACGAGGCCATGCCGGCGGCGACCGTCTGCTTCGCCTTGGTGCGGACATAGACCTCGCTCGCCGGGTCGTTGCCGACCAGGACGACCGCCAGTCCCGGCTTGATGCCGTGGTTCTCGCCGAGTCGCCTTACGGTCTCGGCGACCTCGCCGCGCAGTTCGGCCGCGATCGCAGCGCCGTCGATGATGTTTGCAGTCATGAGTTCAGTCCCGGAAGACGACGGTCTTGGAGCCGTTGAGGATCACCCGCCCGTCCAGATGCCAGGCGATCGCGCGCGACAGCACGCGGCGCTCGATGTCGCGGCCCTTGCGGACCAGATCCTCGGGCGTGTCGTGATGACTGATCCGCTCCACGTCCTGCTCGATGATCGGCCCTTCGTCCAGATCGGCCGTGACGTAGTGAGCGGTCGCGCCGATCAGTTTCACGCCGCGCGAATGCGCCTGGTGATAGGGCTTGGCGCCCTTGAAGCCCGGCAGGAACGAGTGATGGATGTTGATGCACCATCCGGAAAGCTTGGCGGCCAGCCCGTCGGACAGGATCTGCATGTAGCGCGCCAGGACGACGAGGTCGGTTCCGGTCTGCTGGATGATGTTCCACAGCTGGGTTTCCTGCTCGAGCTTGGTGCTCTTGGTCACGGGCAGGTAATGGAACGGAATCCCGTCGAAGTCGAGATGGGCGTAGGTCGAACGCGGATGGTTCGAGACGATGCCGACGATGTCCATCTCGATCTCGCCGGTACGCCAGCGATAGAGAAGATCGGCAAGGCAGTGGTCGTGGTTCGAGACCAAGAGCAGGACCCGCTGCTTCTCCCGTCGGCTGCGGATCGTCCAACGCATGGCGAACTTCTCCGCGACCGGGTCGAAGCGTTCGCGCACCCGGTCGATCGAGGCGTCGTCTTCGACGAGGTCGAATCTGACCCGCATGAAGAAGCGCCCCGTCTCGGTGTCGTCGAACTGATGCGCTTCGAGGATGTTGCAGCCGTTCTCGAAAAGATGCGTCGCGACGGCGGAAACGAGGCCGGGGCGGTCCGGGCAGGACAGAGAAAGAATGAAGTCTTCGGCGGACATGGGGTACCGTTCCCTCGGAAGGTTCGATCGTCGGGTGATGGGTGGAACTGGGGTGGATTTGGCTGGAGCGCGCGCCCGCGCGGCCGTCAACCTCGGCCGGGCGAAGCCGCCGGACGGGGAGAAACGGTCAGCCCGAACTCCGCTGCCGATGACGCGAGCCAGTGCCAGAAGCTGCCGGCCATGCTGCGGAACATCGCAATTTCGTAAGTCGGCGCGTCGTCGATCTGCCAGAGCGTCACGCCTATCTGGCCGATGGCCGTGACGGCGGCATCGTCCGGCGTGAACGCCCGCGGATGGAGATCGATGGGGACGCCCTTGGCCAGCGCCTGGCGTACGCAGGGACCGCCGATCCGCAGAACCGCCAGGCCGTCGGACTGGTCGGTGACCATGGCAAGCCCGGCGAGATCGCGGGCAAGATCCTCGACCCACCCTTGGTCGCCGGTGCCGGTCGCCAGCCATTTGCCGCGCCCCGTGCCGATGAAGGCGACATCGCCGGCGGTCACGCGACGCGGGCCGTCCGGCAGTTCCAGGCCATGCCGCTCGCGGATGCGGGCACGGAGCGCCTGCTCCTGGCCGGACCGGGCGATGACGGTGGCAAGGCCCATGCCGCACCGGTCTTCTACCGAAAGTCCGGGGCGTTCGGCGTTCCCCTGGTTCGTCAGGAGGCCGTCGAAGGCGGAGCGTGTCGACAGGGTTCCGATGTCAGGCATGAAGGCGCGCTCCCTCCGGATCGACAAAGACGGGCGAACAGATCTCGACCTCGGTGTCGCGGTTGCGCACCGGGTCATAGGCGCGGATGCGCTCTCCGATCCGCTGGGGGCCCCTTGCGACGAGGCCGAGGCCGATCCAGTGGCCGAGCGTCGGCGAATACACGACGGAGGTCATATAGCCCTGGTCGTTGTCTGCCGTCGGCGCGGCGCCGAGATCGAGGAAATGGGCGCCGGCATGCAGCCGCTGGCTGCGGTCGACCGGCTTGAGTCCGACGAGCGTCGGCCGGTTGGGATCCGTCAGGGCCGGCCGGCCGGCCATCACGCGACCGATGAAGTCCTTCTTCTTGGACATCATCCGGCCGAGCCCGAGATCGCTCGCGGTGGTATGGCCATTGAGCTCGTTTCCGGCGGCATGGCCCTTCTCGACCCGCATGACGCCGAGCGCCTCGGTGCCGTAGGGCGTCACGCCCAGATCGGCGCCGGCCTCCATGAGGGCGCGGACCAGCGCATCCCCGTAGCGGGCGGGCACGGCGATTTCGTAGGCAAGCTCGCCCGAGAAGGAGAGGCGGAACAGCCGGGCGCGCACGCCGCCGAGCGGGAATTCGGCGCAGGCGAGATAGGGGAACGCCTCGTTGGAAAGATCCACGGTCGGGCCGAACAGACGCTGCAGCAGTTCCCGCGAACGCGGGCCGGCAACCGCGTACTGGGCCCATTGTTCGGTGATCGACACCATCGCGACGTCGAGTTCCGGCCACAGCACCTGATGGCAGAACTCCAGGTGCTGCATGACCTTGCCGGCGTTCGCCGTCGTGGTGGACATGACGTAGAGGTCGTCCGTCAGCCGTGCCGTCGTGCCGTCGTCCATGACGAAGCCGTCCTCGCGCAGCATGACGCCGTAGCGCGCCTTGCCGACCGGCAGCGTGGAGAAGGTGTTGATGTAGACCCTGTCGAGGAAGGTCCCGACATCGACACCGGACAGCGCGATCTTGCCGAGCGTGGAGACGTCGCAGATGCCGACGCCGTTGCGGACGGCATTCACTTCGCGCACCACGCTCTGCAGCCAATCCGTCTCGCCCGGGCGGGCGAACCACTGCGCGCGCAGCCAGAGCCCGGTTTCCACGAAGACCGCGCCCTGTTCGCGGGCCCAGTCATGGCCCGCGGTAAGCCGTGTCGGCTTGAAGTGACGGCCGCGATGCGGGCCGGCGAAGGCGCCGATCGCCACGGGCACATGCGGCGGGCGGAACCGGGTGGTGCCGGTTTCCGGGATCGAACGGCCGGTCAGCTCGGCCATGATGGCGAGCCCGTTGACGTTGCTGGTCTTCCCCTGGTCGGTCGCCATGCCCAGCGTCGTGTAGCGCTTCAGATGCTCGACCGCGGTGAAGCCTTCGCGTGCCGCAAGCGCGATGTCCTTGGCGGTGACGTCGTGCTGGAAGTCGACGAAGGCCTTGCCCTTGGAATCCGCGACGTGCCACAGCGGCGATATGCCCGTCGCCTCGTCGCTGGCCTCCGGGATCTCTGCGGCGGGCGCGGCAAAGCCCGCCGCGCCGGCGGCGGCCGCGCCGCTTTCCGCGCCGGTCGACAGGGCGTCGGCAAGCGAAAGGCGGCCGGCGGCGGCCCCGGCGACGACCATGCCTTTCGGCAGCGCGCCGGGCACGAAGGCCGCGATCTCGTCGGACCAGCGCGGCGTCGAGCCGAGATGCGTGGTCAGGCCTAGATTCGGGGTCCAGCCGCCGGCGATGGCAAGGAGGTCGGCCTCTATGCGAGCCCGGCGTCCGTTGGCGTCGATCAGGTCGAAAGCCTTCACGCCGCGGCCGCCATGGACGTCGGAAACTTTCGCGCCCAGGTAGACCCGGGCGCCGGCCCTCTCGGCCGCCTTGATGAAGGCGGCGGGCGCTTCCGGGCGGGCGTCGAGCACGGCTTCGACCGGGATGCCCGCGGCGGCAAGGGCCTCGACCGTCCGCCACCCGTCGTCGCCGGTCGTGAAGACCGCGGCGCGCCGGCCTGGGGTCGCGCCGAAGCGGCCCACATAGGTCCGCACGGCGGAGGCCAGCATCACGCCGGGCCGGTCGTTCCCGCCGAAGACGATCGGGCGTTCCACGGCGCCCGTGGCTAGAACCGCCGAGCGGGCGACGATCTTCCACAGGCGCTGGCGGGGCTGATGGGGGGGCGGGACCGGCATGTGGTCGCCGACGCGTTCGATCGCCCCGTAGGTCCCGCCGTCATAGACGCCGAAGACGGCGGTACGCCGCATGATCCGGACGTCGGGCAGGGCGGCAAGCTCCGCTTCGACCGCGCGCGCCCATTCGGCGCCTGGCCGGCCCGAAACCTCCTGCCGTTCGGAATTGAGCCGGCCGCCCAGGATGAAGTCCTCGTCGCACAGGATGACGCGGGCGCCCGCCCGGCCGGCCGTCAGCGCTGCCATCAGCCCGGCGGGGCCGCCGCCGATGACCAGCACGTCGCAGAACGCGTGCGCCTTCTCGTAGCGGTCCGGGTCTGGTTCGGTGCTGGCCCGGCCGAGCCCGGCGGCGCGCCGGATCAGGGGCTCGTACACCCGCTCCCAGAAGGCGGCCGGCCACATGAAGGTCTTGTAGTAGAAGCCGGCGACGAACAGCGGCGAGAGCACGGAATTGATCGCGCTGACGTCGAAGGCGAGGGAGGGCCAGCGGTTCTGGCTCGCCGCCTCGAGCCCGTCATAGAGCTCGACCGTCGTGGCCTTGGTGTTCGGTTCGCGGCGGGCCCCGGTGCCGATCTCGACCAGGCCGTTCGGCTCTTCCGGGCCCGCGGCGAGCAGGCCGCGAGGCCGGTGATACTTGAACGAGCGACCGACCAGGCGCACCCCGTTCGCGACGAGGGCCGAGGCCAGCGTGTCGCCGCGATAGCCCTGGTAGGTCTTGCCGTCGAAGCGGAAGCCGACCGGGGCGTTGCGGTCGATCAGGCCGCCTTGGGCAAGCCGGTTCGGCTGCGGGATCCGGTCGGGCTTCATTGGGCGGCCTCCTCATGGGCGAAGGCGACCGACCGGATCTCATGGGTGCGGGTGTCGCGCTCGACGACCAGCCAGCCATGGCAGCCTGCTCCGTGATACCAGTATTCCCGGTGTGGGCCGGCTGGATTGTCGCGAAGGTAGACGTAATCGTGGAACTGTTCGGCGGCATCGGCAACGGACGGATCCGGCCGCGTTCCGTTCGCGTCGCCGAGATAGGTGAATTCGTGCACGTCACGCTCGCCGCAGAACGGGCATCGTATGCGCATGTTCAGAAGCCTTAATGGAGATTGGGCTGGGCGCCCTGGCCCTTCTCGTCGATGAGATGGCCGGTGGCGAAACGGTCGAGCCGGAAGGCGGCGCCCGCCGGATGGGGCACGTCGTGCGCGATCAGATGGGCGAAGCACCAGCCGGACGCCGGCGTCGCCTTGAAGCCGCCATAGCACCATCCGGCGTTGAGGTAGAGGCCGTCGACCGGCGTCCGATCGATGATCGGGGAGCCGTCCATGGACATGTCCATAATGCCGCCCCAGCTCCGCAGCAGGCGCACGCGGCCGATCATGGGCATCAGCGCCATGCCGCCCTCGCAGACATCCTCCACCGTCGGCAGGTTGCCGCGCTGGGCGTAGCTGTTGTAGCCGTCGATGTCGCCGCCGAAGACAAGGCCGCCCTTGTCCGACTGGCTGATGTAGAAATGTCCCGCCCCGAAGGTGACGACGCCCGGAAGCAGCGGCTTGAGCCCTTCCGAGACGAACGCCTGCAGGACGTGGCTTTCGATCGGAAGGCGCAGGCCGGCCATCGCGGCGACGCGCGACGAATTTCCGGCGACGGCAAGCGCGATCTTCCGTGCCCGGATCGTGCCGCGCGTCGTCTCGACGGCCACGGCCCTGCCGTTCTCGATGCGAAAGCCGGTGACTTCGCAGTTCTGGACGATGTCTACGCCGCGGTCGCTCGCGCCGCGCGCATAGCCCCAGGCCACGGCGTCGTGCCGCACCGTGCCGCCGCGCGGCTGCAGCAGGCCGCCCTGGATCGGGAACCGCGCATCGTCGAAGTTGAGGAAGGGCAGCATCTTCCGCACGGCATCGCGGTCGAGCAGCTCGGCATCGACGCCGTGAAGCCGCATCGCATTGCCGCGCCGGGCAAAGGCATCCCGCTGGGCGTCCGAATGGAACAGGTTCAGGACCCCGCGCTGGCTCACCATCGCGTTGTAGTTGAGGTCCTGCTCCAGCCCCTCCCACAGCTTCATCGACAGCTCGTAGAACGGGATGTTGCCGGGCAGTAGATAGTTCGAGCGGATGATCGTGGTGTTCCGCCCGACATTGCCGGACCCGATCCAGCCCTTCTCCAGCACGGCGACGTTCGTGATCCCGTGCTCCTTGGCAAGATAGTAGGCGGTGGCGAGGCCGTGGCCGCCGCCACCCACGATGACGACGTCATAGGCTTCCCGCGGGCTCGCGTCGCGCCAGGCGGGCTTCCAGCCCTTGTGGCCGGTGAGCGCGTTCGCGGCGAGACTGAAGATCGAATACTTCATGATGGTCCAGATTCGCGCCCGATTGCGAGCGCTCGAGAGACTTGATCGGCATCATCATTTCCGTATACGACGGCTCTCGTTATGCCTCAGAGCGATATTAAATTGCCTCAGAACGACGTTCGGCGCGAAACGGCCTCAATTCCCGGCCGATCGCCGCAGGTCGTCGGCTTCCTTCTGGTGCCCGGCTTCGCGCTCATGTCCTACGCGTCGGCGATCGAGCCGTTGCGAGCGGCGAACCGGCTTGCCGGGCGGGAACTCTATGCGTGGCGCCACGTCTCCGTCGACGGCGCGGCCGTGCAAGCCTCCAACGGTCTCGGCATCCTGGCCGACCATCGGATCGGCGACGACGTGTATCTCGACGCGCTCTTCGTGTGCGCCGGCGGCAATCCCGCGCTTTTCGACCATCAGCCGACGCTCGCGTGGCTGCGCCGTCTGGCGCAAAGGGGCGTGAAGATCGGCGGCGTTTCCGGCGGCCCCTACATTCTCGCGCGGGCGGGCCTCCTGCACGGATACCGCTGCACCATCCACTGGGAGCATGTTCCGGCCTTCGTCGAGGAGTTCCCCGACCTCGAACTCACCCGCACGCTCTACGAGATCGACCGCGACCGTCTGACCTGTGCGGGCGGGATCGCGGCGCTAGACATGATGCATGTCCTCATCGAGCGCGCGCATGGACATGATCTCGCCGCGCAGGTCAGCGAATGGTTCCTGCAGACCGAGACCAGGCTGGGCAGCGGGCCGCAACGGATGAGCCTCCGCGAGCGCTACGGCGTCGCGAGCCCGCGTCTCCTGACCGCGCTGGCCTATATGGAGATGCATCTGGAAGAACCCGTCAGCCGGGACGAGCTCGCTTCCGCGGCCGGCGTCTCGGTGCGCCAGCTCGAACGGCTGTTCGCCGACCATCTGGGGACGACGATCGGCGATCATTATCTCCGGCTAAGGCTCAAGCGGGCGCAGTCACTGCTGCGCGAAACGACCCTGCCGGTCATCGAGGTCGCCGTCGCCTGCGGCTTCGTCAGCGCCAGCCATTTCTCCCGCGCCTACAAGAGCCGGTATGGCCGCTCCCCGAAGGCGGAGCGGACATCGGTGGCCCGCAGCGGGGCCGTCGGCCGCCGGCCGGATTGACCTTGCCCCGGATACCGGGACGCGGGACGCTTTCAGCTCGCCGTCTGGAGCAGTCGGCCGAGTTCGGCGTGGATGAAATCGGGATCGGCGTCGCGAATGGTGGGCAGCCGGAACTGGGCCAGGCGGACATCGTCATGGTCCAGGGTGGCGGTGACGAGCGCCGGCAGGTTTCCGGCCCGTGCGATCTCGCGCCCGAAAGGGTCGACGATGCGCGAGCCGCCCCAGAAACGAAGCCCGCCGCGCGTTCCGCAGTGGTTCGTCATGACGATGGGCAGGCCGTAGGTGAGTGCGATGTGCCGGACCGTCACGTCCCAGCCGCCCGGATTGTCGAAATCGCCCCCGACCGCGTCGAGCGCGGAGGCGACGGGGACGAGAAGCAGACTCGCCCCCTTGAGCGCGGCAAGCCACGGGATCGCAGGGTTCCAGGCATCGGCGCAGATCAGGGTGGAGGTGACCCAGGGCGCCTTGAGGTTCACGGTCTCTATCGCCCGGCCGGGCGTGTAATGCTTTCCCTCCTGAAGCTCCCCGTAGGTCGGGAGATTGACCTTCCGGTGGATGTGCAGCACCCGGCCGCTGCCGACGATGGCCTGTGAGTTCCGGCAGGATCCGTCGTCCGTCGCCTCGATGAAGCCGAAGGAGACGAGCATGTCTCCGGCGGCTTCGGCGATCTCGGCCAGCTCGGGTGCGTCAGCCGTCCGGGCGAGCGTGCCCAGATCCGGCGTCGAGAGATAATCGGTCAGCGACAGTTCGGGGAAGAGAAGGAGATCGACGCCCTTGCCGCGGGCTTCGTCGATCGTTCGCAGATGAACGGCCAGATTGGCGGCGACGTCGCCGGGGCGGCATTCGATCTGCGCGGCGGCGACCTTGAGCATGGGCATCGGCGTGAACCCGGAAGAAGCGGAGGGGGCGTTTCCGCCCCCTCCGTTCGGTTTCCTAGATCAGGTTGTGGGACTTGAGGAAGTTCGACGCGACCTCCTCGATCGCCTTCTGGTCGACATCGACCTCGGCGTTCAGCCGGGCCATCACATTGTCGTCCAGAAGAGCCGAAAGCGCGTTCAGATGTTCGGCAAGCTCCGGATGCTGGTCCAGCGTTTCCTTGCGGATGACCGGCGCCAGCGCGTAGTTGGGGAAGTAGCCCTTATCGTCCTCGAGCACGACGAAGTCGAAGGCCGGAATGCGGCCGTCGGTCGCGAAGACGAGCCCGACCTCGACCTCGCCGTCCCGGAGCGCCTGGTAGACAAGGCCGGTATCCATCCGCACGACGTTCTCACGCCCGAACTCGAAGCCGTAGGTCTCCTGCATCGGCGAAAGCCCGTCGGACCGGGCGTAGAACTCGGCGTTGCAGGCGAATTTCAGCGTCTCGCCACCGTTGATCTTCGCCGCCAGGTCGGACAGGGTCTTGATGCCCTGCGCCTCGGAGTCGGCCCTGCGCATCGCAAGCCCGTAGGTGTTGTTGGCCTTCGACGGCTCAAGCCAGACGAGACCCTTCTCGGCGTCGAGTTCCTTCACCCGCTGATAGGTCGCCTCGGCGTCCAGCCGTTCCTCCACCTTGTTGTAGGTGATGAGCGACGTCCCGGTGTATTCCCAATAGACGTCGATCTGGCCCGCTTCCTGTGCCTGGCGAAGAGGCGCGCTGCCCAGGCCCGCGCGCTTGTCGACGGTGAAGCCCTTGGCCGAGAGAAGCTGCGCGGTCATCTCGGCCATCAGCTGCTGTTCGGTGAAGTTCTTACCGCCGACCACGACGGTCTGGGCGGAAGCCGCGGCGGCGCCGAGCGTCAGTGCCGCTGCGGCAATGAGGCCGAGCAATTTGGGCTTGAGCATGTGGAGTCCTCTTCTGTTCAACTTGGGTTGTTCGATCCCCTGTCAGCGCAGAGGGTTCACGCCTCGCGGCACGAGCCAGTACTGACCGCGGCCGACCGCGAAATCGACGAGAATGGCGAGCAGGGCGGTCGGGATCGCGCCGGCGAGAAGCATTCCCGTTTCCATCAGGTCGATCCCGGTGAAGATCAGTTCCCCGAGCCCGCCGCCCCCGATCAGGAAGGCGAGCGGCGCGGTTCCGACGTTGATCGCCAGGGCCGTCCTAATGCCGGCGAGGATGACGAAGGCCGCGTTCGGCAACTCGACCTCGACCAGGATCTGGCGCGGAGTCATCCCCATGCCCTGCGCGGCCTCTATCAGGTGCCGCGGCACGGATTGCAGACCGGCGATCGTATTCAGCAGGATCGGCAGCAGCGTTAGCACGAACAGGCCGAAGACCGCCGGCGGCGCACCGATGCCCAGAAACGACATCGCGAGCGCCAGAATGGCCAGCGTCGGGATGGTCGTGCCGAGATTGACGACCTGGGTCACCACGTTCGCGAACCGGGCGAACTGCCTGCGGGTCAACAGGACCCCGAGAGGGATGGCGACAAGAATGGCCAGCCCGCCGGAGATCGCGACCAGCCAGAGATGCTGGCGGGAAAGATAGACGATGTCGTCGAAGTGCCTCAGGATGGAGGACAGGAGGCCTGAGGACTGGCAATAGGCACCCGCCGCGAAGGCGGCTGCGAGCGCCACCCACCGAAGAGCGGACCGGGATCCCGAACGGTCCATGTCATCGATCCCGGTAGGTCGCGCCAAGCGCGTGGGTGATGCCGCGCTGCGTGATGTAGCCCTTGTAGAAGCCGTCGTCGTCGACGCAGGCAAGCCAGCTGACGTCGTGGGCGAACATCGTGGAAATCGCCGTGCGCAGGTCCTCGTTCACATTGACCGTGGCCGGAAGCTTCTCGTGGTTCTCGGCGACCAGGCCCTTCTTGTCCCGCGCCATGTCCAGCGTCACGAAGCCGCGCGCCCGACCCCGCGGGCCCACCATCACGATCGAGATGTGGCCCTTGTCCTTCATCATCGACACGGCCGTCTCCAGCGTGTCCTCGGCCCGGACGCGGGGCGGGTCCGCCATCATCACCTCGTGGACCTTGATCAGCCGGAGGCGCTTCAGGGTCCGGTCGCTGCCGACGAAATCGCTGACGAAGGTGTTCGCGGGATGCGCCAGGATGTGGTCGGGGGTGTCGTACTGGACGAGACGGCCGTTGCGGAAGATCGCGATCCGCGTCGCCATCTTCACCGCCTCGTCGATATCGTGGCTCACGAACACGACCGTCTTCTTCAGCTCCGATTGGAGCTTCATGAATTCGTTCTGGATGATCTCGCGGTTGATCGGATCGATGGCGCCGAAGGGCTCGTCCATCAGGAGCACCGGAGGGTCCGCGGCGAGCGCCCGGACGACGCCGATGCGCTGCTGCTGGCCGCCGGAAAGCTCCTTCGGGTAGCGGCGCAGGAAGATCGCCGGGTCAAGATTGACCATCTCCAGAAGCTCCGCCGCCCGCGCGCGGGACTTTTTGCGATCCCAGCCGAGGAGGTCGGGCACCACGCAGATGTTGTCCTCGACCGTCTTGTTCGGAAACAGCCCGATCTGCTGGATGACATAGCCGATCGAACGGCGCAGCGTGACCTCGTCGACCTCGTCCGTGTCGCGGCCGTCGACATAGATCTTGCCGGATGTCGGGGCGATCAGGCGGTTGATCATCTTCATGGTCGTGGTCTTCCCGCAGCCCGAGGGGCCGAGGAGAACGCAGACCTCGCCAGCCGGAACCTCGAAGGAGACCCCGTCCACGGCGGTGAACGAATCGAAGATCTTGGTGACGTGTTCGAGGCGGATCATGAGCTGGCTCGGAGACCGGGAGAGGTAAGGGCGCGCTGCAGCGCGAGGAGTGCGCAGTCGACGACGATCGCGAGCAGGCTTACGGCAAGCGCGCCCGTCAGGAGCTGCCGGATGTCGGTCTGCGAGATGCCGCGCGAAATGAAGGTTCCAAGCCCGCCCGCGCCGATATAGGTGGCGATCGCCGCGACGGCGATATTGAGGATGATGGCGTTCCTGACCCCGTTGATGATCACCGGCAGGGCGATCGGCAGTTCGACCTCGCGCAGCCTCTGGAACGTGGTCATGCCCATGCCGCGCGCGGCCTCGCGCAACGCGGGATCGACGTTCATGATCGCGGTGTAGGTGTTCCGGATGATCGGGAGCTGGGCATAGAGGACGAGCGCGACGACGGCCGGCACATACCCGATGCCGTGTCCGATGAGCCCGAGGATCGGGATCAGAATCCCGAAAAGCGCGATCGACGGGATGGTCATGATCGCGGCCGCGACGTAGAGCACGCGATCGGCCAGATGCTTGTTCTGGGCTATCAGTATTCCGATGGAGACACCGGTCACGATCGCAATCGATACCGCGAGACCGACCATCGAAACATGCTCAAGGGTCCGTTGCGCGATGACGGATATGTTCCCGATGATGAATTCGATCGTCTCCAAGCCCCTGCTCCGCCACATTCTTTTGTTGCGATGATTTTCGCGAAGGGGGTGGGATGCTCGCGTCGAAATTGCGACACGATGCCGCTGATTTCCGACCCTCCGCCCCTGGAGGCGGACCGGAGGCCGACCGGTTCGGCGCACGCGCTTCCGACGGTCTCATCCCGTAGATTCGCTTGTACCAAACAGCGAAATGGGAGGTCGAGGTGAAACCGACGGAGATCGCGACGTCCAGGATCGACCGGTCGGAATAGAGCAGCAGTTCCCGCGCCCGCTCGATGCGCAGCTCCATGTAGTGGCGCACCGGCGTGGTCGAGAGATAGCGGAGGAACAGGCGCTCGAGCTGCCGCGGGCTGAGGCCGACACGACGGGCGATGTAGGGGAGCGGCAGCGGTTCCTCGATCTTCTGCCGCATGATGTCGATGGCGGCGCGCAGCTTGTCGGGAAGATGGGAGTGCGTCGCCTCCCTGCCGCCGCGCTGATCCTCGCGCTCGTCCCGGATGCGCTCGTGGTGGAACTGGTTGGCGACGCGGCGCGCGAGGTCCGGCCCGAAGCGGTCGGCGATCAGATGGAGCATCATGTCCATCGCCGCCGTCCCGCCGGAGCAGGTCAGCCGGTTCCGGTCGATCTCGTAGATCTTGCTCGTGCAGGAGATTTCCGGGAACTCTTCCAGGAAGGCTGGCCGGTTCTCCCAATGGATGGTGCAGCGGTATCCCGCAAGAAGGCCCGCCCTCGCCAGAAGATAGGTTCCCGTCGACAGCGCGCCGACATTGATGCTGCGGCGCGCGGCCTGGCGCAGGACAGAGAGATAGCGGCGCTCGTCGGCCGGCTCGATCCGCAGGCCCCCGCACACGAACAGGAAGTCTGCCTCCGCGAGCGCTTCCTCGTGATGGACGGCCGGGATGGGAATGCCGTTGGAGGCGCGGACGGGCGCGCCGTCGAGGCTCGCGAAGCGCCAGACGAACGCCTCGCGGTTCGTCAGCCGATTCAGCGACCGCAGCGGCTCGACGGCCGATGCGAGACTCATCATCGACAGGCCTGGGACGAGAAGGAAGACGAAGACTTCCGGTTTGGCGGGGTCGTGGGGCATCATCCGCCGATCATTTAACCGCGGAGACAAGGATTGGTTAGTCCTTATCTCCGCGGTGCCATGAGTCTAGCTCCAGGGGAAGGGGCTGGAGGAAACGGGATGGAGCTTTCCTTCCGCGTAGCGCGACTGCCGGAACGGCGCCAGCAGCGCGCTTTCCTCGCCCAGGATCTCCTGCGCGACGAGATCGCCGACACCCAGCATCTTGTAGCCGTGATTGGAGTCCGCGATCACGTAGCAGTTTTCGCGGAAGACATCGAAGACGGGGAATGAGTCGGGCGTGAAGCAGCCGATTCCGCCGGACTTCTCGTCATGGTAGAGGCCCGACTTGCCTTCGAACCGCTTGTGGCAGAACGCCAGCGCCGAGGTCCACATGTCCGCGAAGTCGGAGGAGGCGACGAATTCCGGGCTCTCCGGGCCGTAGGGATCGATCGCGACCTCGTCGACGGGCTTGTCGATCTTGTAGGGCATGGCCCCGCCCTGGACGCCGTTGAAGTGGAAATCCGGCTTGTAATAGATGCCCCAGAGCTGGTCGGTGATCAGCTTGCCGGTCCGGTCGGAGTAGAGCGGCGCGTCGGTGTCGACGTGCAGCACCGGCGGCATCTTGCCGTCATTCGTCTTCAGGAAGTCCGGCGGAACCTTCAGCACGCCTTCTTCCAGCTGCCAGAAGCGCCACATCGGCACGTCGTCGTAGATCTTCCCGTCCCGGCCCTTGATGGACACGGTCGTGGGCAGGTCCAGCATGCTCCAGAGATCGCGGATCCACGGGCCGGCGCCGACGACGACGTAATCGCACTCGATCCGGCCCTTGTCGGTCAGGACGGCCGAAACGGCGCTGCTGCCCTGGCCGAACTCGAAGCCGGTGACGCGAACGCCCTCGAAGATCCGTGCGCCCGCCTCGACTGCCTTGGCGGCGAGGGCCTTCATCGAGGCCATGTTGTTGGCGTAGCCGCCCCTCTTCTCGTGCAGGACCGAGGTGATCCCCTTTGCCTGCCAGTCGTCGAAGAAGGTCTTCATGTAGCGGGTGCAGTCGGCCTCGCCCTCGATGAATTCGGATTCGTAGCCGATCGCCTTCTGCTGCTCGTAGATCGAGGCGACGCCTTCGTGCATCACCTCCGGGCTGATCTGCATGTATCCGACCGGGTGGTAGTGGTAGGCTTCCGGATCGCTCTCCCAGACGGTCACGGAATGCGCCATCAGTTCGCGCATGGCGGGCTGGAAGTAGTTGTTCCGGATCACACCGCAGGCGATGCCGGAGGCGCCGGCTGCGATATGCGACTTGTCCACGACGATAATGTCCGCTTCGGACGAACGGCCTTTCGCCCGCAGGCGTTGCGCAAGGTGATAGGCCGTCGAAAGGCCGTGGATCCCGGCGCCGATCACGACATAACGGGCTTTGTTCGGAAGTGACATCGCTTACTCCGGAGCGCTGGTTCGATCGGTGACAGATGCGACGAAGCTTGCAGCGCCCGCCCGCCGGCTCAGGCCGGATTTCCGACATGGGTGTGCAAGAATGCGACGGCGGGCTTCAGGCATCCTCCCGGTCGCAAAGTGTCGGCGAGATGTCGGAAATCTGGGTGATCGCTACGCGAAACGGCCGATCATGTAGGGCAAATTTCACGAGTCGAGGTCGTCATCCATGATGCAGGCCATGTTACGGGAGCGTGTGGCGGAGGCGCTCGCCCAGCATCGTCCCGGGTTCAGCTTGCCCCAGGCGCTCTATGTCGATGACGACATGCACCGCGCCGATCTCGAAGCCGTGTTCGAGACCGACTGGCTCTTCGCCTGCAACGTCGCCGAGATCAAGCAGCCCGGCGACTACATCACCCTTGAAATCGGGCCGAACTCGGTCGTCGTATTGCGCGACCGGGACGGGCAGGTGAGGGCGTTCCACAACACGTGCCGGCACCGGGGCTCCCGCATCTGCCTGGAGGAGAAGGGGCGGGCGAACCGCCTGGTCTGTCCTTACCACCAATGGGTCTACGAACTCGACGGCAAACTCCTCAACGCCCGCCAGATGCCGCAGGGCTTCGACGTCTCGCAGTATCATCTGAAGCCGGCCAAGGTCGAGGTGATCTGCGGGCTCGTCTACATTTCGATCGCCGAGGATCCGCCGTCGCTCGCCCGTTTCCGTGCGGCGATCTCGCCCTATATCGCGCCGCACCAGCCGGACCGGACGAAGGTTGCCTACCAGTGCACCATCGTCGAGGAGGCCAACTGGAAGCTGGTCATCGAGAACAACCGCGAATGCTACCACTGCGCGGGCAACCATCCCGAGCTCCTGGTGAGCCTGATCGAGTTCGCCCTTCCCGACGATCCGCGTGCCACGGCGACGTTCCAGGACATCATGGGGCGGGCCGCGGCGAAGTGGGATCGCCTCGGCCTCCCGCATCGTCCGGCCGATGGCGGGAACGAGTTCCGCTGCATCCGGCTGCCGTTCAACGAGGGGGCCGTTTCCTTCACCATGGACGGGAAGCCTGCCTGCAACAAGCTTCTCGGCGACCTGACAGAACCCGACCTGGGGTCGGTCCGGATGTTCCGGGTGCCGAACAACTGGAACCACTTCCTGGCCGACCACATCATCCATTTCCGGGTTCTGCCGCTGTCCGCCAACCGGACCGCGGTCAAGACCACATGGCTCGTGCATGAGGATGCCGTCGAAGGCGTCGACTACGATGTGAAGCGGCTTACGGAGGTGTGGATCGCGACCAACGATCAGGATCGCCGCCTCGCCGAAAACAACCATCTCGGCGTCCGTTCGAAGGCGTACGAGCCGGGCCCCTACGCCCCGTCGGAATTCATGCTCAACAATTTCTCCGACTGGTACATGCGGAAGATGGCGGCCTATTGCGGGGTAGAGGCCAGGCACCTCACCGCGGCAGAGTGAGCCGATACCGAAATGAACCACGTGTCACCCGTATCCCACCCCGCCGAAAGCAGCATCGATTCGGGGATGGACACGCTCGTCTGCGTCGCCATCCGCCCGGAGACGCCGACCGTCAAGACCTTCACCTTCCAGTCGGAACACGGCGGTGCGCCGGCGTTCGAGGCCGGCCAGGCGATGACGCTCGCCGTCGAGATCGACGGGGAGCTCCTCTACCGGACATTCTCCCTGTCGTCGTCCCCGGCCCGGCGGGACGCCGTCGACGTGACCATCAAGACCCATCCTCAGGGCCGCGTCACGCGCTGGCTTCATGAGCGCTTCGAGGTCGGCATGAGGGTGCGTGCGCGGGCGCCGCGCGGCACCTTCACCATCGCCCGGCGTTCGAGCGACCGGATCGCGCTGATCTCGGCCGGCTCCGGCGCAACCCCTCTGATGTCGATGCTGCGAGCCATGGCCGATGCCGGGGCCGAAGCCGACGTCGCCTGGTTCCATTCGGCGCGGACGCCGGACGAGGTCCTGTTCGCCGACGAACTGGCGCGGCTGCAGCAGGGCTTTGGTCGGCTGTCGGTCGCCGTTACGGTTTCTCAACCCGTGCCGGGATGGTTCGGATATCGCGGGCGGGTGTCGCGGCGCCTTCTGTCCGTGGCGGTCCCCGATCTCGGTCGCCGCGACGTCTTCTGCTGCGGGCCGCAGGCCTTCATGGACGAGGTCAAGCTCATCCACGCCGCGGAAGGCGGCGACCGCGCGCGCTTCCACACCGAATCCTTCGGCCGGGGAGGAACGACGGCGAAACCGGCCGTCGAATTGCCCGCCGCGTCTCCTCTGGCTGGAGAGGCAACCTACAGGCTCCGCGTTGGCGGCAGGGAAATCCAGGTCGGCGCCGATGAAACGATCCTACAGGCGTCGCTGCGACAGGGCGTGGTCATTCCGTGCGGCTGCGGCGAGGGGATGTGCGGAACCTGCATCGTCCGCAAGTTGAGCGGGGAGGTCGTCATGGCCCATCAGGGCGGACTGTCGCCGGAGGAGGAGCAGGCAGGCCATATCCTTGCCTGTTCGACCCGGCTCCTCTCCGACGCAGAGATCGTGATCTGACGGCGGACCGGTTCCGGCACGACGCGGACGTCCCGCCACCTTCCCTTTGTCCGCCAGAAGACCATCCGATGGAAGCGTCCCTCGACTTCATCCACAAGCTCCGGTTCGAAGCGCTTCCGGACCCGGTCGTCCATCAGGCCAAGCGCGCCTTCCTCGACCTGGTCGGGGTGGCCGCCGCCGGGACGGAGACCCGGCTGTCGGAGATCGTCCGCCGTTTTGCCGTCAACAATCTGGGCGCCGGCCGGAATGGCGCCCGGATCCTGTTCGACGGGCGTCTCGCCAGCCTGTCGGGCGCGGCCTATGCCGGCGCGTCGACGATCGATTCCTTCGATGCCCATGACGGCCACAAGCTGACGAAGGGCCATGCCGGCGTCGCGATCCTCCCGGCGCTCCTGGCGCTTGCCGATCGGGCGCCGGGTATCGACGGACGGGAACTCCTGACCTCGCTGGTCCTCGGTTTCGAGATCGCGACGCGGGCCGGGATCGCACTCCATTCGAGCGTCAGCGACTATCACACCTCGGGCGCCTGGAACGCGCTGGGCGTCGCCGCGATCGGGTCCCGCGTCCTGAAACTCGACGTCACGGCGACGCGTCATGCGCTCGGCATCGCGGAATATCACGGCCCGCGCAGCCAGATGATGCGGTGCATCGACCACCCGACCATGCTCAAGGACGGTTCGGGCTGGGGCGCGCTCGCCGGAATGTCGGCGGTTCAGCTTGCGGCGGACGGATTCTCCGGCGCGCCTGCGATCACCATGGAGGCGCCGGAGCAGGCCCATCTCTGGTCCGATCTCGGCTCCCGCTGGCGCATGATGGAGCAGTATTTCAAGCTTTATCCGGTCTGCCGCTGGGCGCAGCCCGCCGTCGAGGCCGTGGCGGCCATCATGCGGCGCCACGCCGTGCAGGCAGACGCGATCGAACGTGTCGAGATCCGGACCTTCGCCGCCGGGGTCAGGCTGGGAACGAACCCCCCGCGCAGCACCGAGGAGGCGCAATACGCCCTGGGCTTTCCGGTGGCGGCGTATCTGGTGCGGGGCCGCATCGGGGCGGACGAGGTATCGGACGCAGGACTCGAGGACCCGGCGATCCTGTCCATGCTCGAGAGGATCGACCTCGCCGAAGATCCGGACCTGACCGCGCGCTTCCCGGCCGAACGGGCGGCCTCGGCCATCGTCAGGCTGCGCGACGGCACCGAATGCCGCTGCGAGCCGGTAACGGCCCAGGGCGATCCGGAAAATCCCCTGGACGACGACGCGATCGTGGCGAAGTTCCGCGACCTGGCGCGCGCGCTCGATCCCCGCCGAGCCCGCGCGATCGAAGAGGGCATCTTCGCGCTCGACGAGCGCTCGTCCGATGCCGGCCGGCTGCTGGACGCCGTGCTTTCCCCGATTGCGGCGCGCTGAGCGGACGTTCGGGCGGCCGTTGGCCGTCCGGCTCGAATGCATGAATGTGGGCAGAGGGTCCGACCGTCAGCACGGGCACGGGGGGATGCGCGCCGGCGTGCCAGGGCATCAAGAAAATCGGCCATCCCGGGCTTGACGGCTCGAAAGAACCACCGGGACAGGTTGGCTGAAATTTTGGGGGAAAATTGGTCGGAGTGAGTGGATTCGAACCACCGGCCCCTGCCTCCCGAAGACAGGAACCTATGGCTTATTCGCCATCTGTTCCCGGTATATCCCGCGTTTTGTTCACGGTTGGGAGATGTTCATCTGTAGCGTAACAGGGAAATAACGGGGAAGGGGCGACCTCACCGCAGAGCTTCCTTCGCCCGCTGCATGAAGTCCGGCGCGTGGTGTCCGTACACCCGGTCGATTGTATCCTCGCTGGTACCAGTGAACCCGGCGACCTCGCGCGTCGGGACGCCCCGCTGCAATAGCCACGTGATTGCGGTGTGCTTCAGGATGTGCGGCGACACGTCATGCAACCCGGCCTTCTCGCAGGCAGTCGCGAACGACCGTTTAATCGATCGGATTTGTTTCTTGATCGGCCGCCCCTTCTCGTCCACGCCATCCTGCTCGAACACGTATTTGCTCGTTCGCCTCCGCGCATAGCGGAGGAAGCGCAACAGACGGTCGGGGATCGGCGCCTTGACGCGCCGCTTCTTCGTCTGGGCCCGACGCATGGGATTGAAATCCGCAAGTCCACGCTCGAGGTCGAACCAGCCGCCTTCTGTGTTCGGCTGCCACTGCATGGCAAGTGCGGCTTCCTTCCTCGGCCCCATGTAGAGGCCGATCAAGATGAACAGCGGCAGGTGGTGTCTTGCTTTGGGCTCGTTCCGGGCCGCGCGGAGCAACCGCGCCGCCTCTTGCCGGGTCAGCCATCGCTCGCGTGCCCCGGGCTTCTCTGGCAGCAGCGCGACCGGATTATGGGTAATGTACCCTTCCTTGGCGCAGTACTTGAGGGCCGCGTTCAGGCATCCAAGCTCCCTCCGGTAGGTGCCGGGCTTGATGCCAAGCTTTTCCCGATGCCGCCAATAGGCCCTGCTCGTCTCGGCCTTGACCGTGGACGCCAGCTTGTCCCCCCAATAGGGCAGTAGCGCCTTGATGCAATAGCCGATCCTGGCGGAATCCTTGGCGTGCGGTGCGTGCTCCTCGCCGTAGAAGGTGAGGATTTCCCCTATCGTGATTTCATGGGGATGACGGGGGCCGTCTGGTCGTGGCGTTCGCTGGCCGAGCCATTCCGCGAACCATTGATGAGCCTGTTCGCTATCCCCTGTGCCCGAAGAACGCTCCCGCTTCTGGCCGTGCTCGTACCAGACGGCGTAGTAGACGAATGACTTGAGGCCCTTCTTGGGCCGGGCTTTGCGGCGCTTGCATTCGGGGCCGGGCGGTCCGTAGAGGATGAGTTGAGGGCCATTGCTGATACGGGGCATGGGGCGCTCGCCAGATCCAGGAACTCATGCAGATGGTCGGCACGCACAAACGCCTTGCGAGCGATTGTGGTGAGGCGCAGCCGTCCGTTCGCCGCTTCGGCGCGGAGAGAATTGGGGGTCAGCCGACCGGACGGGTCAAGCATTCTCGCCGCTTCGGCGAGTGTGTACAGCTGCGGCAGCACGCGCTCAGCCTGCATCAGCGCCTCCCTCCTTCAGCGCGGCGCGGGTGTTCCAAGCGGCTGCCGCCTGCTCATGCGTTCTGGCGCGGATCGTCATCGACAGCTTAATGAAGGCGTCATCGGCATCAGCGCAGAAGTGGCGCAGATTGACCGACGAGACTTGGCTCCTCATCCCGGTCCAGTACGTCTGCTCGTCGATACGGGTCTCGCCCGCGCCGCAGAACGGGCACGGCAGCAGGGTGTCAGTCATGGCTGTCTCCTTTCCCAGCCCCCGCCGATCTTGGCTTTCCACGGGCTGTTGCGGCTGCCCGGCATAGGGCGCTTGGCCTTGGGCTTGGCGCCGATGTGCTTTGCGCGCTGCCTGAGGGTCTTAGCGATCCACGGCACGTCTACCTTCGCCGTGTGATCCCGGTGGCAGCGGTAGTGCGCCGGGGCCATGTTGGCCTCTTCGTCCGCACCGCCCATGGCGAGAGGTGTCACGTGCGACACCTCCCATTTCTCGCCCACCTGGATCTTGGCCCCGCACATGTGGCAGCGGCCGCCGTGAGTGTCGAAAATCCTAATCCGCTGATTGCGGGTGAGAGATCGGCGCTTAGTCATCGCAGCACCGACGCGCCGTCGTAAGCCTCATCGACGGCCTTGAGCCACGCATCAGCGAGGTCCTGGCGCGCTTTGCTCATGGACTGGATGCGCTTCGCGTTGCTACTCAGGTAGGCCTTGAGGTCGTCGACGTGCTGCCGAGTGGCCCGGAGCCCGGTAACTAGGTCGTCGTACTCGGTCTGCCGTTCATCAGCGGGGGTTGCGGTCGGGACGGGCCCACCGAACAGGTCATCATCCGCCGGGGGCGGATTGCCGGCACCGTACTCAATGAGGTCGGGCAACGGGTCAGTCTCGTCGCTGACCGTTTCCTGAGCGATGCGATCGGCTTCTTCCGCGATGGCCTTCAGGCTATCCAGATGAGGATCGATCCGGGCCCGTGCCGCTTTGTCCAGCCCCCTGTAGTGCTGCCGGAGCGCTTCCATGCCGAGGCTCGCCACATCCCGGCCGACCGCCAGCATCCTTTCCGTCTCCCGGTCGATTGCCTGACCGCCTTCGACCCAGGCGCGCACGGCCTCTCCGGTCGCCACGCCGATCATGTCGCCGTCCTGGAGCGCCCCGACGAGCGGCTTGGGCAGCTTCACCCAGCGGGCCTTGTGGTCCTCGCCGATCACGGCCGATAGCGTCATCTCGTAGATGAACCGCTTCTCCTGCTCGGGCACGAGCTCGGCGCTCTCCGCGAACTGCTGCTTGCCTCGGTCATCCTTGTAGGCGACGAGCTTGTAATCGGCCCGCAGGCAGCAGATGACGTGGCACTGGGCGAGGAGGAGGCGGTTCACGAGCCGGCGATGGCTGGCCTTGACCTTGCCCCACGCGAGAGGGCCTAGGCGTCCGGTCGGGTCCAGGGCCTCCGCTTGCTCGAGACAGCCGCCGATCCCCGACCACTCGTGAGACATGCTGTCGATCACGATCACGTCGGCGCCGGCACGCTCGGCGGCCTCGATCGCCTTCACGTAGGATTCCGCGGTGAACGGCGGGTAGAGGTGCCCGACCTGATATGGCCCGGCGAGATGGTCGCCAGCGTAGATCAGGCTGCGCTTGTTTTCCGTGTCGAGCACGAAGATCTTGCCGTCTGGGCCGGCGAGCCCGCGAGCCATGTAAAGTCCGGAGAGCGTCTTGCCCGAGCCGGAACGGCCGGCCAGCGAAACGATGACGGGCGTTGACTGTCGGACGGCAGTTTCAAACTGCATGTCAGGCTGCCTCTTCGTTGGTGGCGTTCAGGAGCCACATGGGGAAATCGATGTCGCGGAGGGCAGAGAGGCCGTGGTCTGCCACCCACGGGACATCCGTCCCGTAGTGGTCGAGGGCCTTGCGGAAGATCTCGATGCCGCGGCGATAGGCCATGGTTCCGGACAGCCAGTAGGCGTTCCGGGTCGCACCGTTGCCGCCCCAGGTCTCGAACTCCGCGAACTCCCGCGCTATGCAGTTCGGCACGTCGCCGGTTTGCTGGAACACGAACACGAACCGGGTGCGGGGCTCGGTGAGGGTCTGCTTGATCCAGGCCGGATCCGCCTCGCCGTACACGATGTCCATGCCCTGTTCGCGGAACATGGCTTTGATCTGCTTCAGGCCCTCGACATAGGCGACTGCCTGGACGTGGTAAGAGTTGCGGGCGATCTCGTTCGCCACGGCTGCCCGAAGCTCCTTGTCCATGATGTTGGCGAAGGTCTTCAGGTCGACGATCGTCTTGGGCTTGAGATAGTCGATCCGGGCCTTCATCGGGACGCCGGACCCGTCCACCCAGAACAAGGAAACTTCCGAGTATCCGCCCTGGAAGGCTTGGGCGACTGAGGGCATGCGGGAGATGACCAGCGCGGCGCATTCGATCTCCTGCCACTGGGCAAAGGTCAGCTTCGTGCGGCCGGTTGCCTCGCGCTCGGCATGCGCCTTGATCTCCGGCCAGAGCTGGACGGCAGCGTCATGCTCGCGGATCCGAGCGCACATCTCCGCGATCGTGCCCGACACCTTCAGCCCAAGATCCCGGCAGTACTCGCGGAGAGCGTCGGCACCGTCGAGCGCGTCCGGGTAGTCGTCCTTCGACGGCATGACCGCATAGGCCCGCTCGAACGCCTCGCGGCCTTCGAGGATGAGCTTGTGATAGGCCTTGCCGAGCTTCTTGGCCGGCGTCTCCCGCTCGACATACTCGGGATTCATCCAGGAGGTGACCCAGTAGTCGAGCGGAGAGACCAGCAGCCGCTTTATGCCGGTCGCAGAGAGCGACGGATCCGCCCGGTACTCGTCTTCCGGCATGCCGAAGTAGATGCCTGGCGCGTGGTGAGCCTCGATCATCGGCCGGATGCCTCCGCTATGTGCACGGCGAGGTACTGAGGATTGGCGAGCGGCGGGGCCTGTCGATAAGATGCAGGCCGGCGGCGGAAGATGCGGGAGAGGATGGTCATGGCGTCCCCCCGATTGCGTAGAGGCTGAAAATCACGGTGAGGTAGAAGGCTGCGAGGGCGAAGGTGCCTGCGGCGAGATGGCGGCGGTTCATGCGGCGTCTCCGTCATCGGAGACCACGCGCAGAACAGGCCGGGATGGTGGCAGCCGAGGTGAGACCGGGCCGCCCGTGTTGAGCGTGCCGTCGTCTGCATGGCCGACCGCATAGCCGCCGATTTCTTCGCGGACATACTGCGGGCCGACATCCACGCTGCTGTAGAGGTAGACCCGGTCGCCCGGCGTGTGCGGGCTGACGAAGTACAGCTCGATTGGCTCGTCGGAGCAGATCCGCTCGATGTCGCCGTGCGGGCTGAGCGTGAGAGTGACGCGGTTCACAGCCCGAGCCTCCCGTGGTGCCAGCGGCACATAGCGGCCTGCTCGCGGAGGAAGGCGACGGGGTTGTCGTCAGCCTCCTGCCGCTCGATCAACGCCAGGGCGGGATCGATCTCGTCATGCAGCACATCGCCAAGCATCGAGGCGGCATCGGCCAGGGCCTTGCGCACGTCCTTGCTCTCGGCCTCTCCGACCGCGAATTGACACGCGCCGATTGCACGCTCGATCGCCTGCCTCGCATGCTCCAGAGCGGCCCGGTCCAGCGCATCTGCAGTCATCATCAGCGCGACCATCAGTCGGACTCCTGCTTGCGGTCGGTGAGGGTGATGGCGCCGGCCTGGACCATGGCGTCCCACGCCGCGTCGCCGATTGCGGAGATGCCGCCAAGTCCGGCCGCCACTGCGTCAAGCATGTCCTCGATCGGCTGCACACAGGCGGCGAGCATGTCGTCCGTGGCCTCACGCGGCACGACCACATGGCTGCCCGACCGGATCAGGTCGATGATGGCCTGCTCTTCGGTGCGGAGGGGCTTGGAGAGGTACGCGGAGCACATCACGAGGCCTCCGGAGCGTTCGAGTTGACCGCGAGGAAGGCGACCGAGAACGGGCCGCTGCCCGCCATCTCTTCGGCTCGGGCAACCGCTGCCTTGTGGTGAGCCTCGATCTCGGTTTGCGTGAAGCCCTCGACCCGCAGTGCGGCATCCGTGCAGCGCCCTCGGTCGGCGGTGATCTCGATGATGGCGAGGGCCATCTTGCGGATCGTCTCGGCTACAAGGGAGGCTGCCTTCTCGTGAACGCTGGCCTCTGCTTTGCTGAGAGCCTCCGCGAAAGTCGCGCCCCTCGCGTACCAAGGTTTGCCGAGAATTCCTGTCGGGTAGATCCCCACAGAGACGAGATCGTTCACCGACCCGTTGCTATCCATGCTGGCGTACAGCTCGCCCCTGCCTCCGGGGATGAGGCGGGCAATGCGCTTAAGTTCGGCCGCAATCTCAGCTTCGTTCATCTGCATCTCCATTCCCGGCAGTCCCGACCGGTGCGGTAGATCGCCCCTCGGCGCTCTGCAGCTGCGTCGAGTGGTGTGAGGGCGGCGGCAGACCGGACCATCCGGCCGGCGCCATCCCCCGGGGCGCGAAGCCCGCCGCCCTCATCGGAGCCGCCTCTCTGTGCAGCTCGGAAAAGGGGCCGGGTCCGAAGACCCGGCAGTTTGTCGAGGGAGGACAGCGATTAGGGCTCGCTGCGGGCCGTCTCGGCGCGGGCTATGGCGGCGCGGAGGCGGGCTATCGGAGGTGGGGGCGTGTCGGGGAAGTCATCCTTCGCCTCGCAGACCCACCACTCTTCCACTGCCTGTGCGGCCTCCAGCAGGTCCGGCGCGGCGGCGATCAGGCGGGCATCCGCAACGTCCACTTCCTCGGCTATCGTGATGAGTCCGTACGGGCCGCGCGCCACCACATTGGCAATGTCGTCGTCCGTGTCGTAGATGCCGTTGTCTGGCTCGCGAATTAGCCAAGGCCCCGGCGTGTGCTTGCTCATC
>Ga0207865_100438_pt1 | contig 46041 bp, 39 predicted proteins | sample HigsolmetaAR204D_FD_184836 | JGI IMG/M metagenome (GOLD analysis project Ga0207865, IMG submission 184836) | Ionic liquid and high solid enriched microbial communities from the Joint BioEnergy Institute, USA - AR20-4-D (SPAdes) (version 2) ...
AAGCTATGATGCGTCCTTCTGCCATCGTAAAAAGCCAGTTCTTATGACCATCACAGAAAAAAAGACTAAAATTACCGGTTTCAGGAATCAGGTTCCAAAACTATCCGCGGACGATCACGGATTCAGGAAAAAATAAATGTATTTTTGCAGGGATTTGGCGATTTCGATTGTCAAAGGCAGGAAAAGGATGTAAAAAAGCAGGTTTTCAAAACAAACTGCTTCAGGTTTCTCCATTGCCATACAATCAAGCTCACTTTGGAACCTTCACGCGTCCCGGTAGGACGAAACACTGAAAACGGCGTGCATAGTGAGATGACTCGTTAAGCGGTAAATGGTTCTTTGGCGTATGTTTAGATTCGCGATCTTCCAAATCTGGCGTATTCCTCTATCCCGTTCAGGCATGTTTCTCCATCCCGTTCAGGCATGTTTCTCCATCCCGTTCAGGCGTGTTCCTTTATCCCGCACAAGGAGCTGGCATAGAGCCGGCGTCGATTTGTTAGAGCAGGCTCATCTTGCAATTTTCGGCGGTGCGGCCGGTGAACCTTTCTCCGCACTTGCTTTGCTTACATCATCGATCTTCCCCGTTCCAAGATAACATTTTCGCAGAATGATGACATAGTGTACACGGGGGATTACGATCGCGGCGGTGACGATATCACAGCACAATGACAAAGCCTTTTCGATTGACTTTTCATTGGATATATGATACATTTACTATTGCAAACAAATGATGTTAAATATAGCAAATATCGCTTGAATTCCGACCTTGGTTCGCTTTAAGTAATTAATTTGAATACGGTGGGGAACATAATATCCCGAATAATATCCCGAACGTGGAATCGAGATTCGCTTTATGCATGAATGTTTTAAAACGATTTCCGAGGACGGTTTTTTTCTAATGACAACGGTTCCGAATATGAGTTTGAATTGACCATGGATTGCTTAGGTTATTATTAGTTTATCACGCTACTAAATTAGATTACCACATTAGCTCATTGGAGTACCACACTGGTTAATTGGATTAGTGCTTGATGTATACTAGTATCTCTTTGATTTCCAGAGGAGAAACTTTTTGATTTTGATTTCTTTTTTTGATTTCTAATTTTGATTTCTAATGAAGGATTCGGGATACCGGTTGCAGTGTCCAGGACACCTAGAACCCAGGAGACCGATTGTAGGGTATGGGACATGAAGAAATGGATCACTAAGAACACGGAAACCGGTTGCAAAGATCGGACAATAAAAGCCAAGAATGACGGTTGCAGGGATCGGACAATAAGAGCTAAGACACGGATGCCGGTTGCAGGGACCAGACAATAAGAGCTTAGAGTACCGCATGCAGTGTCAGGATATCAAGACCCCGCGATACTGGTTACAGTTCCCGGTATACCAAGAGCCCAGGATGCCGATCGGGGGCCAAGGATAACTAAGACTCCTGGATCTCAAAGGGTTCTGGATCCCGAAGATTCCCGGATTCCGAGAGTCCTTGGTCTCAAAGGTCCTTGGTTCCCGAAGGTTTCCGGATTCCGAGAGCCCTTGGATCTCGAAGAGCTATGGATCCCGAAGAACTCCGGATTCCAAAGGGTTCCGGATTCGCTGCCGTATTTTGCGGAGGTCTTTTAAGGAGATCTTTCAAATGGAAGACACCTTCAGAAACTAATGCAAAATTTAAACAATGCAAAATTTGAAAGCGTTTTTGATATATCGTTTTTGATTATTGTGTTTTGATATATCGTTTTCGATTATGGTTTTTGGATGATCGTTTTCGATTATTGCTTTTGATTTTATAAATAAAAAGCGTATTTCGTTTGTAACAACCACTGCCTGCTTAAATTTTTACTTCATCCATGTTTGCAAATCAAACAAAAATTTATAGATTGCAAATCGAACCCAAATTTATAGATTGCAAATCGAACAAAAATTTTTATAAATTGCAAATTAAACAAAAATTTTTATAAATTGCAAATCAAACAAGTGGAGATGATGTTGGCAATGGAACAATCGGCAGAACAATCGGCAATGAAATTCGTGACGCCGGCGAAACAAGGAGGTTTGCTAAAAAAGAAATGGAGGCAGATCAGACTGGATTGGCAATTATACTTGATCATTTTGCTGCCGCTTACTTGGCTGATGATTTTCCAGTATGCCCCCATGTACGGGCTTCAGCTGGCGTTTAAGGATTTCAGGATTTACGACGGAATTTGGGGAAGTCCGTGGGTCGGGATGAAACATTTCATCAAGTTTTTTAACTCCCATCAGTTTATCCGCGTCCTCAGCAATACGATTTTGATCAGTTTGTACGAACTGATCGCCGGGTTCCCGATTCCCATCATTCTGGCATTGGCGTTGAACGCCACTTTAAGAAACCGTTTTAAACAAGTCGTGCAGTTTATCACTTACATGCCCTACTTCATCTCGACCGTCGTCATGGTCGGCATCATCATGCAATTTCTTAATCCCAGAATCGGGGTGGTGAACCTTGCCCTTGGTCTTTTTGGCGTGGAGCCCATTAACTTTATGGGTGAACCGGCGATGTTCAAGTCCATCTATGTGTGGTCGGGAATTTGGCAGACGGCGGGTTGGGGAACGATTATTTATCTGGCTGCGCTGTCCGGCATAAGCCCGGAAATCCACGAGGCCGCAACGATGGACGGGGCGACGCGGCTGCAGCGCATATGGCATGTCGATATTCCCGGCATCTTGCCGACGATCGTCATTCTTCTCATCTTGAATGTCGGAACGATCATGGGGATCGGGTTCGAAAAAATATTTTTGATGCAGAATCCCCTGAACATATCCTCTTCCGAGGTCATATCGACCTATGTGTATTCCGTCAGTCTGGCTTCAGCGGCACCGGATTATTCGTACGCGACGGCGATAGGGTTTTTCAACTCGGCGGTTAACCTGATTCTGCTGGCGACGGTCAACCATATTGCCAAAAGAGTAGGCGAAACCAGCTTGTGGTAAAACAGGAGGCGAAAAAATGAAAGCGTTCAGGATGGGGCTGACCCGTTCCGATAAAATGTTCTATTTCTTTAACGATGCGCTGCTGCTTTTTGCTCTGCTCATAGTGCTTTATCCTCTCATCTATATCATCAGCGCTTCCTTCAGCGACAGGCTGGCCGTCGTTTCGGGAAAAGTATGGTTATGGCCCGTGGATTTCTCGCTTGAAGGTTACAAGGCGGTGTTCCGCGATCCGAGAATTGTCACCGGGTATACCAATACCGTGTTTTACACGTTGGCCGGCACTTCCATCAACATCGTGCTGACGGTGATGGCGGCTTATCCGCTGTCCAGAAAAACGATGGTCGGACGCAATTTGTTGATGTACCTGTTTGTGTTCACCATGCTGTTTCAAGGCGGATTGGTACCGAATTACTTGCTTCTTAAAAATTTGGGCATGATCGATACGCGTTGGGCGTTGCTGCTTCCTCCCGCACTGGGAGTATGGAACGTCATCATTACCCGAACGTTTTACCAGACCACCATCAGCCAGGAATTATACGAAGCGGCTTCCATCGACGGCTGTTCCCATGTCAAATTTATCTGGCATATTGTGTTGCCGCTTTCCAAAGCGATCACTGCGGTATTATGCCTTTTCTACGGCGTGTATCACTGGAATGCCTACTTTAACGCCTTTATTTACTTGAAGAGCGATCACCTCTTTCCGTTGCAAATCGTTTTAAGGGATATTCTTATTCAAAACCAAGTGGATGCCAGTACGATTACCGATCCGGAGACGATGACACGGAAGCAGGGATTGGCAGATTTGCTGAAATACTCCGTCATCATCGTGGCCAGTTTGCCTGTGTGGATCGTGTATCCCTTTGTCCAAAAGCATTTTGTGAAGGGGGTGATGATCGGTTCGATCAAAGGCTGATCATGCGGGATCCTGATCAGGCTGGACCAAGGAACGTTCCGGGAATCAGGATGTTGAAATGAGCAAATCAAGGTTGGGTCAAGGGGTGCGGAGGCGGTCGGGAATGTACGGGGTTCGTTGATTCATTGAAACAAGCGTGTGTTCAAAAATTAGCTGGAACAAGTCAGCCTGCTCACCGCCGGTTGAACCTTGCCCGGCCGCACTCAAGAGATGGCATGAAAGAAGGGAGAGTCTGCATTGAGAAAAAGACTGAAAATCGGTTTGATGTCGTTCACCTTGGTTGTCACTATGCTGGCAACGGCCTGTTCCGGTTCCGGTACGGCGAATGATCCCGGCAACGCGGAACAAACGGCCGGGCTGCTTTCCGAACCGGGACAGCTGCCTCTGTCGAAAGAAAAGATTACGCTAACGGTAACCGTTCCCCAAAATTCCAACGTGTTGTCGTATGAATACGGAGAAAACGATCTGACAACGTGGCTGGAAGACCAGACCAACATTCATATTAAGTGGAATCTTTATCCTGAGGCGGATGCCCGCCAAAAGCTGAACCTGGAACTGTCGTCCGGAGGCGACTTGGGAGATATCATTATGGGAGATTTTCAGCTGGATAACTCCATGCTGGCAAGTTACGGTTCGCAAAATGTATTTCTTCCTTTAAACGATCTCATTGAAAAACACGGGTATTACATCAAAAAAATGTATGAACAGTATCCGAACATCAAGCAGGCGACCACCGCTCCGGACGGCAACATTTACGGATTGCCCCAAGTTGGAATGTGTTACAATTGCGACCGGGCCATGCGCTTTTGGGTGAACAAATCGTTCCTGAAAGCGCTCAATATGCAGGTGCCCACTACGACGGATGAATTGTATGAATACTTGAAAGCCGTCAAGGAGAAAGACCCGAACGGCAACGGCAAGCAGGATGAAATCGGACTTGTCGGTTCGCCCAAGAGCTGGTTCTCCCATGTGCACCAATTTATTATGAATGCTTTTACGCATCATGACGCCAACGGATTGTATGTCAAAGATCATAAAGTCGTTGCCGCATATTCCACTCCCGAATGGCGGGAAGGACTGAGGTATCTTCACAAGCTTTACAGCGAAGGTTTAATCGACCCGAGTTCTTTTACCAACGATGAAGCCCAGTTGAAGCAAATTGTCGAACTGAATAACGGAAATACCGTGGGAGCCGTGGGCAACGGCGGGCCTCATGCCTTCGCAGCGCAAGATTCAACCCGCCTGAATTATGAAATTGTGCTTCCGCTGAAAGGGCCGAACGGTTTCCAGACGGCTTACTACAATGAGTTTGGCGTTGTCGGGAGTTACAAATTCGTTATTCCGTCCACCAGCAAAAACCCGGAAGCGGCCATCAAATGGATCGACTTTATGTATAACCGCGATACGTATATGAGAAGCCGTTACGGCGTTCCGGGCGTCAACTGGGAAGTGCCGGAAGGAACGACGGCAGCCAACGGGGGGCCTGCGCAATTCCGATTGATCGGCAAAGACTTGTGGCAGGAGCCGCAAACCGTCCACTGGCAAGGGGCCAACACGGCTTGGCCGCCCTTCGGGTCGGACGCGCGGGAGAAACTTCCGGAAGGCAGGTTCGATCTCGAGACGGTTCTTTACAATGCGGCCAAAGAATACGACAAGTACGCCGCCAAAGTTTCCGTGCCGAAATTTTTCTTTGATCCCGAAACCGCCAAACGTTATAACGAGCTGCATACCGAGTTGAAAAAACATTATGAAGCGGCAACGGCCGATTTCATCGTGGGCAACCGCGACGTGGAAAAGGATTGGGATACCTACTTGCAGGAGTTAAAGAGCATAGGGATTGACGAGTATCTTTCCATTATGCAGACAGAGTACGATAAAAACTGGAAACACCTCAAGAAATAAGGCTTGACGTCAAAGATTTGATCCGGCTATGAAAGGGTGGCGATACGATGATTCCAAAAATCAAAGATTACAAAGAAAACATCCGTTCCATGAAAATCGGCGTGCAAGGAAGTTTCTATCCTGTGCCTGCCGAAGTGGATGAGGAATCGGCAGGCGAATGGCAATTGCGCCGGGTGGCGGCGCTTGGATGTACGGTTCATCAGATTCGCCACCTTCCGAAGGATCGCGGCCGATTATTGGAGCTTAAGAAACTGGCCCAATCGCTGTCGGTCGAACTGGAGCTTGCCGTCACCGGAGCTTTTAACTTAACCGGGCCGTACGCGGACAGGGAAGCGAAGGAACGTTTCCTGCAAATGATCGGGATTGCCAAGTCGCTTGAAGTGCCGGTCGTCCGGACCGGCTACGGCCGGTTGAATGTCCGGACCAGCAGATTTAACCGGGACATGAGTGTTCGCGACCATTTGCAATCACTTCTCCCTTCCTTAAGGGAAGCAGGGCGAATCGCGCAGGATGCCGGTTTGTTATTGGCGGTGGAAAACCATTGCGATTTCACCGGCCGGGAGATGGCCTGGCTGCTCGAAGCTGTCGGCTCGGATCATGTCGGTGCGGCGTTGGACACGGCGAACGGTTTTACCGTCTTTAGTGATCCGAAAGACGATATCGAAGCATTGGCCCCGTTTACATTCACGACTCACATGAAAGATATGGTGGTCGTCGATTCCCCTGTCAAGGGGATCATTCCGATGATTCCCCAAGGGTGCGCTTTGGGCGAAGGGCATGTGGATCTGTCTTATGCCGTCGACTTGCTGGCGGAAAAAAGCCCTTGCGCCCAAGGCTTGCATTTGATTGTCGAACCGGGATGGATGGTTTGGGATCCGGACCGGGATGTGGACATCCAGGCGTACGAGTTTTTTGAAAAAGGAGTCAGATATTTGCAACATTTACAATTCGTGAAAGCGGGTGAAGGCAATGAAAAATAAGCCGGTGTTGGTTACGGGCGGCGCAGGCAGATTGGCGCGGTATGTGATCGAATACTTGCTGGAAAGGGAATACCCGGTGACCGGATTTGACGTGAACGCTCCCGATCCGGCCCAATACCCCCAAAACGTTCCGTTTGTCAAAGGAAATTTGACATCGCTCGAGGACTGCATGCGCGCCGTATCGTTGTCTGAAGCGGAAGCCATCATTCATCTTGCGGCGATTCCTTATGACACGGTCATGCTTCCCGGCGAAAAAAGAATGCAGCGGCTTCCCGAAGATGAATGCATGAAAGTCAATACGATGGGGACGTATTATTTGATGGATGCCGCCCGCCGTTTCAAGCATGTGAAGACCGTTGTGTTTGCTTCCACATACTACACGCTCGGTTTGGGAAGAAGGATCAGCGGCACTCCGTTTCAGGTCGATTATTTGCCGATCGATGAAGAACATCCGACACGGCCGGAAGACACATACGGACTGTCCAAATTATTGGGGGAAGAGATTTTGCGCGCCTTCACCCGGGCGTATGGCATACGTTCGGTCGTTTTCCGTCTCCAGGGAATCGACTGGCCGTTCCAGAAAGAGAAATACAGTTACGGGATCACTTTTGAACCCCGCGAACATATTGGAGGACCGGTGGGGACGACCTATCAATATGTCGATCCCAGGGATGCGGCGCAAGCTTTTGCTCTTGCCATTGAAGCGGACCACCTTGAACCGTTTGAAGTGTTTTACCTTTTGACCGACAGCCGGCATGTCGAGGAAACGAAAGAGGTGGTCGCCAAGGTATGGCCTGATCTGAAAGAGATGGCGTCTAACCTGGAGGGAACGGAAGGTTTGATTACCGCCCGCAAATTACGGACGAAGCTTGGCTACGTTCCCCGGTACTCCTGGCGGGATCGGCAAGAAGCCGAAACAGGCGAAACGACCTGACGGTCAGCGCGGAACGAACTAACGACGAGTGCGGAACGATTTGGCGATCGGTCGGAATGCCCTGACGATCAGCGCGGGACGACCTGTCGATCGGTGCGGAAAGTCTTGACGATCAGTGCAAAACGTCCCGGGAACGAATAACGGATGGGAGGCGAAGAAATCGTCATGAAAAAAAAGTTAAAGTTCGGCCACACGGCCATTACTTGGGCCAACGAAGAGATCGTGCAGGCGGTGGAAAGCATCCGCTCATGCGGCTATTGGGGAACGGAAACGTTCGGTTGGGTATTGGAAGAATGGGAGAACAGCAACCGGAATTTGTTGGACGTTTTTGAACGGAACCGGCTCGCGTTAACTTCCCTTTACTGTCATCTGGACCTCCTCCGTCCGGACAGGCGCGAAGAAGAAATCCGGAAAGTTATGGGCTGGGTGAAGCTGTATGAAAAATTCCAGGGAAACGTGGTCGTCATCGGGGGCACGATGGTGGACCGACGATCGTTTTCCATTGCCGAACATTTGCCTCACCTCGTGCGTACATTGAATGAGCTGGGACAAAGAATAGCCGATGCAGGTTTTTTGTGCTGCTTCCATCCCCACACGGGAACGCCCGTGGAAACGGAAGAGGAAATTCACCAGGTCATGCAAAAAGTGGATACGAAATACGTCAAATTCGCCCCCGATCTCGGGCAAATTGCGAAGGGCGGCTCCGATCCTTTCAAGATTGTAAAGGAATATTACGAAATCATCCGGATGGTTCATGTCAAAGATTATATCGGCGGACGGCCTGAACTCAACGAGGAAGGAAAAGAGATCGATAAAACCGGCTTTCTCGGATATACCCCGTTAGGGATGGGGGTGGTGGATATCAAAGGGATTCTTGAATATTTGGAAAATCACGGCTATCCGTACCTTGCTTCCGTCGAACTGGACGGGAACCAGTGGAGTCCAACCCGCAAAGGGAATCCGCTCATGTCCGCTTTGGAAGCTATTCAAACAAGCAAAAGATACCTGGAGCAATTAGGCTACTCCAATTTCCGTGAAGATTAGCCGTACCGGGCCCGTTGCGCTATAGATCCTGCTGTGGCGCGGCGTGGCTTCTTTTTTGCACTCTTGAACCGGTTTCCGTCTATGATCCGGCTACCTGCCGGCGGAAGCGTGCTCCCGAACTTCACAAATCAACCAATTTTTTTCGAAGATCGACCAAGAAACTGCAACCCGAAACCGCTATCATAGAAAGTGATCGCGATGGATTCCGTGATCTTCAGACTGAATACAGGAGATTCAATCAATGGGAGTGATGGGAATGCAGTTGCCGATTACGCAGGAACATATCGATTTTTACCGGGAGAACGGGTTTGTCCAAATTGACAACGTCATTACACCGGAAGAATTGGCGGAACTTCGTGAATATATGGAAGAAGTGATGAAAGAGCCGCAAAACAAATCGATCCAAAACCAAAAAAATGAAGCGTATTACCGGGTGCTGAATCAGCGCGTCAATACGTGGCGCGACCATGCCGGTATGGCCAGGTATGTGACGCATCCCCGCTTTGCGGAAATTGCCCGCCGTTTGACCGGTGCAACGGGAATCCGGTTGTTCCATGACCATGCGCTTCTTAAGATGCCCGGAGATTCGAAGCCGACGCCTTGGCATCAGGACTTGACATACTGGCCTATGGAACAAACCGGCGCTTTGTCTATCTGGCTTCCGCTCGAAGATGTGGACGAAAACAACGGCTGCATGATGTTTGTGCCCAAATCGCGGTCGGTCGGCAAGCTGAATCCGATCGACCTGGTCAACCCGGAAAATATTTTTGATTACGTTGCGGGTACCGATGTGGCGAATACGAAACCGGTCATGGTTCCGTTGAAAGCGGGCAGTTGCACGTATCACGACGGCCTGACTTTCCACTACGCGCACGCGAACAAAACCGACAAACCGCGGCGGGTATTGGCCATCATTTATATGATCGACGGCACCATTTACAACGGCAAAAATCATGTTGTCACCGACGGCGTGGAAGAGTTGACCCCGGGCGAACCGTTCCGTGGCGGACTGTTTCCGTTGCTTGCCCGCGGAGCATAAAGCGAATTGTACAGTATTGCACGTTAAAGGCGCATTCGCCTGTTTTAAGGCGATGCGCCTTTTTGCCGCACTTGGCAATGTACCGTTTCCAAAGTGACCGACCAAAACGGAGGGAGCAGCTTCCTTTTTCTTCAGCCGGGCGAACCTTTCGTTTTCAGGAACGGAAATGTTTCCGGTATTGCGACGGTGTCATACCGGTCTTTTTGCGGAACACCTTGTAGAAGAAGCTGATATCTTCCAATCCCGTCTCCTGGGCGATGTCGATGATTTTGCGGTCGGTCTCCTCCAGCAGTTTGCAGGCGTGCCGGATTTGCAAATCATGCTTGAATTCCAGAAAAGTTTGCCCCGTGTAGTGCTTGAATTTCGTTGTAAACGACGAAACGCTCATGCCGCACAATTTGCTGAGCTGTTCCAGAGTAAACGGTTTGTCGAAGTGTTGTTCCAGCATGGAAGTGATGGAGGCGAGCCACTGAGCGTCGCTTTGCTCCTTCTTGCGGGCTGAAGGTTGGGTGCCGGAATAGCGGCTTAATATGACCAGGCATTCGATCAACCGCGTTTTCACGATCAGTTGGTATCCCGTCTCCTGCCGCTTCATCTCATTCCGCAGCGTTTCCAAATGCGATTCCAACGTATTCTTCGCTTCTCCTTTGATTGACAAATAGGGGGCAAAAGCCGCCGTTTTGCGCAAAAAAGGGGCGATGTAGAAAAAGTCGAGAAATTCCGGGATGCGGCATAACAAGCTAAGTTCCTGCCTGAGCAGACTCTTTTGGAACAACACATTATAGACGACGGTTTCCCTGTCCGGGGCACCGACATAACGATGGTACACTTCGGGTTCGATGACGAAGACGTCCCCGGAACGAAGCTCATACGTAAGCCCGGCCAATTCATGAGTCGCGTTGCCCTCCAGGACGTATACCAATTCGTAAAAGTCGTGGCGGTGCATCGGAATGATTTCGTTTCGTCCGATCGTATAGCAGTCAATATGGAAAGGAAATGATGATTCCCGAAAATATTGGCCGCTGTGGTATAAAGTCATGGGTTCTCACCCTCCGCAAAACCGGTTCCATGTCCCGGGAAATATCCTTTCATGCCGTAATGATTATACAATAAATACCGCGTTACATGAACCAAACGGTCCATGACGGCAGTGTCAGCGAAACGGATGTGCGGTAGACGAGAGGCGTGGGTCCGTTGGACAATTCAGCGGCATTCACCCTTTGCACAATCCGCTTGACAACGTTTAAGATCCGGATTTAAAATGAGGATGAACACGTGTTCACGAAGGATAGGAGGTACAAAAATAGACACAAACAATCTTACCAGTCATGATATTGCAAGATTGGCCGGCGTATCGCGAAGCACGGTCAGCAGGGTGATCAACAATTATCCGAACGTGCCGAAGGAAACCCGTGAAAAAGTGATGGAGGTGATCCGGAAATACAATTATTTTCCTAATTTGTCGGGTCGCGCGCTAAGGGGCAAAAAAACAAACACATTAGGATTGTTTATCGCCCAGGAGAACCGGTTTGTGGAAGAAGATTCCGTGCATTTTTTAATCACCAATGTCATTGAGAACGCATCCGAATCCGGTTATTATGTGCTGACCAAAATGATTCATGATACTGCCAGCGCGGAAACGATACGGAGTGTAAAGGAATGTTTTTATCAGGGAAGAATTGATGCGGGAATTTTTTTCTCGTTTGCCAATCACGAACCGTTGATTGAGGAGCTTATAGCCGAAGGGTTTATCGTGGCGATCATCGACCAGGAATTGCCCGGAAGGACCGAGCCCAACAGGATCGTGTTCAACAATGACAACGAATCCGTGGCGATGAGGGCGGTCGATTATCTGGTCAGCCTGAATCACCGGAAAATCGGTGTCATCAGGGCAAGCCTGAGGAGAAGTTCGACCAACTCGAAATTTCGCGGGTTTATGAAGGCGGTTGAAAAACACGGGCTTTATGTTGACGATGCCTGGATCCTGCCCGGTTACGTGAGCGGCGGGGGGTACGAGGCGGTTTCGAATTTTTTGAAATCGAAAAACGCAGCGAATATGCCGACCGCCTTTTTCGCGGATAATGATACCTTGGCCATAGGAGCCATCAGAGCGTTTCATGATCACGGTTTGTCCGTGCCCGAGGACATTTCCATTATTGGGGTTAACGACCATGTGCTAAGCTCTTTAATAAAGCCTTCCCTGACGACATTTAAAATCGACTTCGTCAAGCTGTCGTATGAATTGGTGCGCAGAATCATCGACGTCATCGAAAACGGTTCCGACCAATTTTATAAAGTGACGTATGAAGTTGATTTCATCGAGCGGGAGTCTTGCAGAAAGTTATAAGGCTTTCGCTCGCCCGAAAATAAACACGTGTTTACGTTCCGGTTGCGTGTGAAACCCGAGTATCATCCGAATATCCGTTTTGTTTATCGATGATTTTTGGGATTATATAAACACGTGTTTATAGAAAATGCGCCCTTGGCCGTCCGGCGAAATCAGCCATTTTGCCAAATGCGAAGAACATGTGCAAAAAGGAAAAACACATGCCGGAATGAAGAACACATGCAAGAAAGAAGAACACATGCAAGAAAGAAGAACACATGCCGGAATGAAGAACACATGCAAGAAAGAAGAAACATGCGGGGAGGAAGAAAACATGATCAAAGGGATTCATCACACGGCTTTTACGGTGCGGGACATGGAAAAGTCGCTGAACTTTTATTGCGATATTCTGGGGTTTAAAAAGGCGTTTGAATTGACGCGGAACGGGCAACCGTGGATCGTCTACATAAAAATTAAAGACGGCCAGTTTATTGAGCTTTTTTATGGAGGGGTCAACAAACCCGAGATTGACAAAAACAGCATCGGATATTCCCACTTGTGTCTGGAAGTGGATGATATTCATGAAATTGCCGAACATTTGAAAGACCACGGATTGACATTGGACACCGAACCCAAAAAAGGGATGGACACAAACTGGCAATGTTGGGTTAGGGATCCGGACGGCAATCGCATTGAATTTATGCAGATCAGTCCGGAATCGCCGCAAATGAACTGCTAGGATGTTCCGTATGGATTCCAAACGCTTTGCGGAAAAGGATGGACAGGAGGAAACCATTTTGAAAGCGATATCGAACAAAAACATTGTCAAGCTGGGCATAGTTGTGAACGACGTGGAAGAGGCGGCTGCCTATTATGCGAAAATTTTCGGGATGGAGGTTCCCCCGGTCACGGGACCCGGTCCTGAAACGCCGCCGGATCCTTCCGGCCGAACGTATACCTGGTACAAAGGAAGCGACCGAAAACCGCGTTGCAAGTATGCCAAGATTTATACGGAGCCGGTTTACCTTGAATTGATTCAGCCGCTGCCCGACGTCCCGAATCCGTTCACGGACTTTTTGGAAAAAAACGGGCCGGGAGTGTATTTTATTGCTTTTTATGTAGACGGATTCGAGGAGCACATTCAATTTATGGATCGTTTGGGTATGCCGCTCACTTTCAAAGAGGATAAAGGCCATGAAAGATACGCTTATTTTGATACGCTTGGCAAACTGGGAGTGACCCTTGAATTCAAAGAAGTGGGAGAAATAACCGGAAGATAGTTTGTGCGCCGATTCATTTTATACGCCGATCAATAAATGATCAATGAATGATCAACAAATGATCTATAAATGATTCGGGGAGATGTAACGATGAAAAATCGGGGAGATGAAACGATGAAAAAAAAGAAACGGTTTGATCGTCAGGGTATTATGTTGGTGATCGCTCTTATGCTCCTTGCAAGTGCCTGCAGCAACAACCAAGTTACCGGCTCCTCCGACTCGAACACGACAAATTCGGATCCTGCCCAACAAGCCGGCGGGCAGGAGCCGGTGACGCTAACCGTCTGGATGGGCAGTTGGTGGGCCGACAGCGCTCCGAAAATCGTGGAAGCCTACAAGCAGGAGCATCCGGAAATCACGCTCAAAATCGAATTGTTGCCGATAAACGGGTATTTGGATAAGGCGGTTTCATCCGCATTAGGAGGAAACGCCCCCGATTTGTTGGATTTGGATGGGTTGATGATTCCTTCAATGGTCAGCAAAAATTTGTTGGAACCTTGGGATGATTACGTCAAAGATCTGGACAGAAGCGATTTCTTCGACGCCCCATGGGAGGCAAGCACCATTAACGGGAAATTATATGGTCTTCCTAACCGCGGAGAATCGATGGTCTTCTTTTATAATAAGACGATGTTCGACGAAGCGGGGGTTTCTTATCCGCAGGAAGACTGGACTCAGGAGGATATGCTGGAAATCGCGAAAAAGATTACCGTTCCGGGTCAGAAGTATGGGGTTGGCATAGCGGCATCCAATAGCGACCCCGCCAACGTGCTGACATCTTTTTCACCGGTGCTCTGGTCTTTTGGCGGCGATTTCCTGAACGAAGATTACACGGAAGCGGTCATCAACTCGCCGGAGAGCGTCAAAGCGATCACGTTTTGGACGGAACTGTACACGAAACATAAGGTTGTTCCGGAAGGAAGCGTCAATTTTGCATTGACGAAAGATGTGCAGCCGATGTTTTTAAATAATCAGGTGGCCATGATGCCAGGTTCCAGCGCAATGGTTTTGCTTTTGGAGAAAAATCCTCAAGTGAAATGGGGAATGGTGCTTCAGCCGAACAAATTCGGACGGTCCGGTTCATGGGCGTTTACGATTCCTGTAAGCGCCAAACATAAAGAAGCCGCCCGGGAGTTTGCCTTATGGTATGTGCAGCCGGAAATTATGGGCAAATACAATGCGGTGTTCCCTTCGCGCAAATCGGCGACCCATGTTCCGCCCTGGAACAGCGAGGAAATGCAATATTTGCTTTCCGCCGCCCCGTACCAGAAGATTTTGCCTCCGGTCCCCGCCTGGACCGAAATGCAAACGGTCATCGTCAATGAATTGCAAAAAGTATTGACGCAAGTGAAGTCTCCGCAAGAAGCGGCAGACGAGATGGCCAAGCAAATGAATGCGCTGTTGAAAAAATAGCCATCCGAGGGACTTGCAACAAACTTCCGGATGAAACCGCCGATGAGTTTTTCCGGAGGTTTGTTGCAACAAATATTTGAAAGTGTGGGATGGGTCCAATGAATAATTTTCGCAAAACGGTCCGGAATCTTGTTCCCGTTTACGTGCTGCTGCTTCCCTGTATGCTCTTGCTGCTTTTCATGATGGTTTATCCGGTGTATCAAACCGTTCGTTTCAGTATGGCGGAAGTGAAACTCCCTTCATTTGAACTGATTTTTGTGGGCTTGCATAATTTCATCCAAATTTTTTCCAAAGAAGAGATGGGGATTGTATTTAAAAACACATTGGTATGGGTGATCGGTTCGATTGTCGTTAAATTTATGTTGGGGTTTTGGGCGGCCTTAACTTTCAATGTCCATGTCAGAGGCGGCTTGTTGTTAAGGATTATTTGCCTGCTTCCCTGGACCGTTCCCTCGATCGTATCCTCCAATCTGTGGAGATGGATTCTGCAGAGCGACATAGGGCTCTTGAACGGTTCTTTAAGGGCATATGGGTTAGGGGATATGGCCCATAATTGGCTGGGTGATCCGAATTCGGCTCTGTACTCCGTATTGGTTGCCAATGCATGGTCGGGTTTTCCCTTTGTGATGATCATGTTATTGGCGGGTATGCAAGGAATTTCCAAAGAACTGTACGAGGCGGGAAGCATGGACGGCGCCAACGCGATTCAATTGTTCCGCTATATTACGATTCCAAGCCTTATGCCTATCATCGTCATCGTACTGTTGCTGCAAATGATTCAAAATTTGAATTCGTTCGATATGTTGTACGTACTCACGGGAGGCGGACCGGGAGGGGCTTCCGAAACGTTGAGTTTATTTGTATACCGGATCGGCTTCACGAATTTTGATTTCGGCGGCGCTTCCGCGATGAGTGTCGCTTTGTTGGTGCTGGCCATCATTTTGTTTTCTCTTTACAATCTGAAAAGCAATAAATCCGGTAAACGGGAGGGAGCAAAATGAAAAAGAGAACCCGGAGAGCAGTCCGGCACACGGTCGTATATTTGTCCGCCTTTCTTCTTTGCTCGTTTAGTTTATTTCCCATTTTATGGGGATTGAGCACTTCTCTGAAACCGGAACATCAATTGTATGTGCAGCCGCCGAAATGGATACCCGATCCCGTCACCTTGGAACATTACATGGATGTATTCAAGAATAAAATGATGCTGAATTATTTTTACAATTCTGCATTCATCGCTGTCGCTTCAACCGTTTTTTCCCTCATGATCGGAATTTTGGCGGCATACGGATTTTCCCGTTTCAAGTTTCCGGGCAGAAATACGCTCTTATGGTCCATCCTGTTTACCCAAATCTTCCCCCGCGTCGTTATCATCATTCCTTTTTATGTCACACTCAAAAATTTGCATTTACTGGGCACATATGCGGGATTGATCCTGGTTTACCTGATCGTCGTGTTGCCGGTCTCCGTTTGGCTGCTCAAAGGATTTATCGACAAAATTCCTTACGAAATCGAAGAAGCGGCCATCATAGACGGTTGTTCCATTTTTTCATTGTTATGGCGAATCGTCATTCCCATGACTTTTCCGGCTATCGGAGCGGTCGCCATGTATGCGTTTATTTTATCCTGGAACGAGTTTTTGTTCGCGTTGGTCTTCAGTTCGGCGGAGACTCGTCCGCTGCCGATCGGTTTGGCATTTTTTATAGACGAAGTTGGTGTGCAATGGGGGCAATTGATGTCCGCTTCCATTTTGATGAGTATACCGGCCGTCGTTGTCTTTTCTCTCTCGCAGAAACTTCTGGTACGGGGCTTGAGTGAAGGCGGAGTAAAAGGGTAGAAAGGATGGGAACGAATAGATGAAAATCTTGATTACAGGAGCGAATCGGGGGCTGGGGTTTCATTTGGCGGCAGCCGGACTGAAAAGAGGCCACGCGGTCGTTGCCGGAGTCAGGACACCCGAACATATCGGACAGCCGTTGGAGCAGTTGAAACTTCAATATCCGGAACGTTTGCAAATCGTCCGGCTAGATGTGACGTCCGAGCAGTCCGTCATGGAAGCTGCGCAATGCGTGAAGAACGGGTGGGGCTCTCTGGATGCCGTCATTAACAATGCGGCTGTACTTTTGGAAAGGGAAAAGGTGATCGAAGAACTTGACATGAACCGTTTGCTCTATACCTTTGAAGTCAATACATTCGGTCCCGTGCGGGTGATCAAGCATTTTTTGCCCTTGATTTATTATGGGAAAAACCAGGTCATCATCAATATTACTTCGGAAGCCGGTTCCATCATGAACGCATTTCCGACGAATTATCCTTACAGCATGTCCAAGACGGCGTTGAATATGTTCTCCGAAAGATTGCGGGAATATGTGAAGGACCGCGGTATTCGGGTATATGCGGTACATCCGGGATGGATCAGGACGGATATGGGGGGTGAGCAAGCGCCCGGGGATCCGGAAATCACCGCAAGAAGCATATACGAAATAATGGAAAATCAAGTGCGGATCTATAGCAAAATTGCATGTATCGATATTCGTGGACGCCCTATGCCTCTTTGAATTACAATAAAAAGGAAACGATTTCTTATTAAGGGGATGAATGGAAATGGGAAATGTGCCGGGAACAGGGAATGTACTGGGAACAGACGTCATTGTGCAAATCGCTGTCGTTGTTCATGATATTGAGAAGACGAGCCAGGCTTACGCGGACTTTTTTGGAATCGAGAAGCCGCCATGGAAGTGGACGAATCCGTTTGAGCAGTCGCAAACGCATTACCGTGGAAGTCCGACGGAAGCAAGAGCCAAGTTGGCTTTTCTCAAAGTCGGACCGATGGTCATTGAACTGATTGAACCCGATCATCATCCAAGCACGTGGAGGGAAGTTTTGGATGAAAAAGGGGAAGGATTCCATCATATCGCTTTTGTGGTTGAGGGGATGAAGGAGAAACTGGACACCTTGGCCGAAAGAAAGATGCCCCTGATCCAAAAAGGGGAATACAGCGGCGGACGTTATGCTTATGTCGATACGTCGCGGGATTTAAAATTGATGATCGAGCTTCTGGAGAATGACAACAAGTAAAGTGAAGGGGGTTTATGCCGGATGAAACAAATCTGTGCCGCAGTAGGGGATTATTACCATTCGGAAGATTTCATCAAGCCGCCGCTGGAGATGGCGTTGCAACCTTTAACGGCTGCAGGCCTTTGCCGGTTGAAATACATACCGGCCGAACAGTTGGCAACGGAGTTGCCAAACAAACCGGATGCGGTCATATTATTCAAGGAAAACCGTGTCAATCCGAAAGACGAGCCGATCGTTCATTGGTTGACGGAGGACATTTCATCAGCCATCGCCCGCTATGCGGAAGAAGGAGGAGGGTGGCTGGCCTGGCATTCCGGGCTGGCATCATACCCCGTCCATTCTTCGTATATCGGGATGTTAAAAGGGCATTTTGAATTTCATCCCGCTCAGCATCAAATCGTGCGTTATACAGGTTTTTTGCCTGATGAACCGGGGAGGACCGTTTCCTTTGACATTCTGGATGAACACTACTTTGTCTTTTGCCGGGAAGAACAGACGAACGTTTTCTTAAGATCCGAGTCTGTGGACGGAAGCTCGATCGGCGGCTGGATGCACGCTTACGGAAAAGGGAGAGTATGCTGCCTGACACCGGCGCACAACAAGGAGGGCCTTCTTCATCCGGAAACCGTCCGTTTGCTTCGAAGTTGTATCCGGTATGTGCTGGGCCATGAATAAAACCGGGAACGGGGGGACGGCAGGTCCTCCCTTGTTGGTGGAACGGATCTATCCGGAATGACGAAGCATACGGGAGAAGAATACGGGAAGGATACGGCGCCGCTGTACAAAAACCCGCTTCTCTTGCCCGTTCGGCAGGGGAGCGGGTTTCAAACTTTAAGGACCGAGCTGAAAGAAGACATCGAGGGCGTCAGGACCGAATTGAAAAAAGACATCGAAGGCGTCAGAACTGAACTGAAAGTTGACCTTCAAGGCGTTAGAGCCGAGTTGAAAGAAGATATCCGGGGCGTTCACTCTGAACTGCAAACTTTTCAATCGCAAATGAAAGAGTTTCAGGAAGAAGTTCGTGCCGATCTGCAAATATTGAAAAACGGCCAGCAAGGGTTACGCTCGGAAATATACGACCGTTTTTCCGAAATCAAGCCGGAATTACAAACTCATCAATATGCCATCGAGGTCATGAGCAGACGCCAAACCTGGCTGGAAGCCGAGTTGGAGAAGCTCAAAAATCGTTAACATGCTCCCTTCAGATTGCGCTTCATCGATCATATTGTGAAACCGGACTAAAAAATCCAAGGGCCGTCTGCTTTGCAGACCCGGCCCTTTCATTATGTCTTTGTGCCGGCAATTGCTGAAATTTCGGCGGTATGCCGTTACAAATATTGAACCAAACGTTCGACAAATTTCTCCAGATAGCGCTGGTCCGTTTCGTCGAAGCGGCTTTTTGCCGGGCTGTCGATATCCAGCACGCCGAGCAATTGCCCGTCCTTGATCATCGGAACGACAATTTCCGATTGCGAAGCGGCATCGCAAGCGATATGGCCGGGAAACAGATGGACATCGTCGACGCGGATCGTTTCTTTCCTCGCCGCGGAAGTGCCGCACACCCCTTTCCCCAACGGAATCCGCACACATGCCGGCAAACCTTGAAAAGGGCCGAGCACCAGTTCCCCGCCATCCAACAAATAAAATCCCACCCAATTGATATTTTGCAAAAACTGGGCCAATAAAGCGGCCGCGTTCGCCAAATTGGCGATTTGATTGTTCTCGCCTTCCAATAAAGCCGACAATTGGCCGATGACACGTTCGTAATTTTCCTCACGGGTTCCGTCGTAACTGACAACCTGGAACATTTCGTTTCCCCCATTCCCATCATTGAAATTGTATGAAATTGTATAAAAAATTTATTGACGAGTCACCGATATGCTGATATCATAAGTTCATCAAAATTAATCCTATAGGATTTATTGGAATTTGTCAACGGCACGCGGACAGTTTTATAGTTTTATCCCCATGTTTTCCCTTGCGGGACTGCTCCCGGTGCGTAAAGCGCGATGGAATGGATGGAATGATGGAAGAACGATGAACAGGAGAAAGGTGAGGAATGTGAGCAAATGGAACGCTACATATGATCTGGAGACAATTTTGCTGCATGGCGGCCAATCGCCGGATCCGACAACCGGTGCGCGCGCCGTTCCGATTTATCAGACCACCTCTTATGTATACCACAGTACGGAGCATGCCAGAGCTTTGTTTGCCCTTGACGAAACGGGTAACATTTATACCCGCATCGGCAATCCGACGACGGATGTGCTGGAAAAGCGGATTGCGCTGTTGGAAGACGGCGTTGCCGCGTTGGCCACTTCATCGGGGATGGCGGCCATTGCTCTGGCCATTATGAACATTGCCGGAGCGGGAGATGAAATCGTGGCATCTGCCCATATTTACGGCGGGACGTACAATTTGTTCCGGACAACGCTGCCCAAGTACGGAATTAACGTTCACCTGGTAGATTCCACAGACCCCGAAAATTTCCGCAAAGCCATTACACCGAAAACAAAGGCGATCTTTGCCGAGACGATCGGCAATCCCGGACTGCATGTACTGGATATCGAAGCGGTGGCGGATATCGCCCATGAACACGGCATTCCGCTGATTATCGACAATACGTTCGCCACCCCCTATTTATGCCGTCCGATCCAATGGGGCGCCGATATCGTCGTGCATTCGGCAACCAAATGGATTGGCGGACACGGAACGTCGATCGGCGGATTAATTGTGGACGGAGGCCGTTTCAACTGGAACAATGACAAGTTTCCGGGATTTACCCAACCGGACGAAAGTTACAACGGCGTCGTGTATTCGGTTGATTTTGGCACCCTTGCGTTTATTACCAAAGTCAGAGTGCAAATGCTGCGCGATTTCGGTTCCTGCATTAGCCCGTTTAACGCCTTTTTATTGCTGCAGGGTTTGGAAACGCTGCATTTGCGGATGAGGGAACATGCGGCCAACGCGGTTGCCATCGCCCGTCATCTGCAACAACATCCCGCCGTTGAATGGGTCAATTACCCCGGCCTGGAATCGCATCCGAGCAAGGCTTTGGCGGACAAATATTTGCCGAAAGGGGCGGGCTCCATCATCACGTTCGGGATTAAGGGCGGAAAAGAAGCGGGGGCGAAATTGATCGACAGCTTGTCCATCTGGTCGCACCTGGCCAATGTCGGGGATGCCAAATCGCTGGTGATCCATCCGGCTTCGACGACGCATCAGCAATTGAGCGCGGAAGAACTTGAGAAGTCCGGCGTGACCGAAGATTTGGTCCGTTTGTCCGTAGGCCTGGAATCGGTGCGCGACTTAATCAACGATCTGGATCATGCCTTGTACAAGGCGACGGGGATTTCCGCATGGCCGGACGGCAAAAAGCCGATCGTCATCAATGATGAAGGGGTCATCCGCTGGGCATTGGAATCTCCATGGGTGCGGGAAACGGTCGACGGCAAAGAGATTCAGCGGCCCAAAACGCTGGCGATCGTCGGACTGTCCGGCAATCCCGCCCGGCCGAGTTACCGTCTTGCCCGCAAGATGCAGCGGCTCGGATACAAGATTATCCCCGTCAATCCTCGCGAAACGGAAGTGTTGGGGGAGAAGGCGTACCCGGATTTGGCTTCCGTTCCCGGACCGATCGACATCGTGCAAGTATTCCGTTCGCCGGAGGCGGCCGTTGAGGTGGCCAGGGAAGCGGTCCGCGTGAAACCGAAAATTTTCTGGCTGCAGGAAGGAGTCGTATCCGACGAAGCGGCGGCCATTGCTGCGGAAGCGGGGCTGGAAGTCGTGCACAACCGATGTACGTACAAGGAGTCCCAGCGTTTGCGCGGCACGATTGTCACCTACGCTTGCGAGTTGTAAACGTTGCAAACGGTCAGGAAAGGCAACCTTGCGGAAAAGAAGCCATAAAAATCATAGACAGGATCGGAGTGACAAGATAATGAAAAAAGTGTACTGGATAGCGTTTGTGCTGATGATTGCGGCGGGACTGATCGCCGGATGCGCCCAAGGAAATTCCCAATCTGCGGGTGCGGCGAACAAGCCCGATAAAATCCGTCTGGACTATGCTTACTATTCACCGTTGTCGTTGGTGATTAAAGAGAAAGGTTGGGCCGAGGAAGTTTTTTCCAAGGAAGGCATAGAAGTGACCTGGGTACTCAGCCAAGGAAGCAATAAGGCGCTGGAATTTTTGAACAGCAACTCGGTAGACTTCGGTTCTGCTGCGGGTGCGGCGGGGCTGATATCCAAGTCGAAAGGGGCGCCGATTTCCGGAGTCTATATCTCTTCCAAACCGGAATGGACCGCGCTGGTCGCTCCGGAAAATTCCTCGATCCGTTCGGTACAAGACTTGGCCGGCAAAAAGGTCGCGGCAACGATCGGCACCGACCCCTACATATTCCTGCTTCGTGCGTTGGACGAGGCGGGGATCGCCGCAAAAGAAGTGGAAATTGTCAATTTGCAGCATAACGACGGGGCGACGGCGCTTACGACCGGGCAGGTTGATGCATGGGCGGGATTGGATCCGCATATGGCGCGGGTCGAACTGGAAAACAAGGCCAACCTCTTTTACCGCAATCCCGATTTTAACACGTACAGTTTCCTGTTCGTGCGCAACGATTTTGCCGAAAAATATCCGGACTACGTTGTCAAGGTAATTGAACTTTACGAGAAAGCGAGAACGTGGGCGCTGGACAATCTGGATGAAACAACGGAAATTCTGGCGAAGGAAGCGAAATTGAACGCCAATGTGGCGGCGAAGCAAATGGAGCGCAACGATTTCAGCAATGCCGTGCCCGGCGATGAACAGAAACAAACGATTGTGGAAGCGGGAAAAGTGCTGCAGGCGAACCAAATCATCAAAGACGATATCGATGTGGAAAAGCTGGCCGATGAGCTGATTCAACCTTCTTTTGCTGAAGAGGTCGTGAAATAAATGATGCGTTCCGGGAAATTTTCCGCCGTGTTGATGGGAAGCTTGCTTCCCATTGCTCTTCTGGCCGTATGGCAGATTTCTTGTTCGATGGGCGTTTTCCCGCCCAATATTTTGCCTTCCCCGTGGACTGTTGTCCAAACGATCGTCGGAATGGTGAAAGACGGAAGTTTGTGGCAGCATATCGGAATCACGCTGTACCGCATCGTCTGCGGGTTTTTGCTGGGCACGTCCATCGCTGTCGTTCTTGGAGCATTGGTCGGATTTTACCCGCTTGCGCAAAGACTGTTTGATCCCATTTTGCAGGCTTTCCGTTCGATTCCGTCGATGGCCTGGGTACCGTTATTCATCTTGTGGATGGGAATTTCCGAGACTCCGAAAATCGCCTTGATTGCCGTCGGGGTGTTCTTCCCGACTTATTTGAATTTGGTCAGCGGCATTTTGGGTGTGGACCGGAAATTGATCGAAGTGGGAAAAATATACGGTTTCACGCACAGCGAACTGATCCGAAAAATTATTTTGCCGGCGGCGCTGCCCTCTTTTCTGGTCGGACTGCGGGGGGGATTGGGCGTCGGATGGATGTTCGTCGTTGCGGCGGAGTTGATGGGCGCCAGCCAAGGACTCGGGTATTTGCTCGTGTTCGGTCAAAACACGACCGCTCCGGAAATCATCCTCGGCAGTATTATCCTGTTTGCGGTTTTGGGGAAATTGACCGACATGCTGCTGGCGACGACAGAAGCCAAGGCGCTTCACTGGCAAGATTCGTTTGCCCAAAGACGATAGAAAGGAGGAAACCGCAAGTGCTGACTTTAAAACAAGTCAACCGCACGTTCGATAACGGAAATGTGGCTTTCCGCAACCTTACTTTTGAAGCGCGGGAACGCGAAATTGTCGGAATATTGGGGACGAGCGGATGCGGCAAGAGCAGTTTGCTTCGGGTCATTGCCGGCCTGGATCCGCATGAAGGGCTGATTGCCGTCGACGGCCAGCCGGTTACCGGAACGAATGAACGAATCGGCGTGATCTTCCAGGAAGCGCGGCTCATGCCCTGGTTGAACGTAATCGACAATGTATCGTTCGGCCTGAAGGGCCCCAAAGAGGAGAATTACCGGAAAGCCCGGGAATTTCTTCGTCTGGTTGGTTTGGAAGGATTTGAAAAGCATTATCCGAAACAACTGTCAGGCGGAATGTCCCAACGCGTGGCGATCGCCCGCTCGCTCGTGACTTCGCCCGATATCCTGCTTCTGGATGAGCCGTTCAGCGCTCTTGATGCGTTCACCAAAATGCAATTGCAAGATCTGCTTCTGCAAGTATGGAAGGCTTGCCGGAGCACGATAATGCTGGTGACCCACGATATCGACGAAGCGTTATACTTGTGCGACCGGATCATGATCATGCGCGGCCAGCCGGGAGAACTGATCGAAATCGTAACGGTGGCCGAGCCCCGTCCCCGTTCGCGCGGGAGCGAAGCGCTGGCGAGGCAGAAAGAGCAAATATTGCAGCTGTTGCAACTGACACCAAGGCATGACGGAGGGAACGAAGTTGAAGCTGAGTTACGGGAATCTCATTCCGCCTCTCCCAGGGGATTATCACTTGCAAGATTACCGGAAAGCCGTTGAGGAATTTTCCTGGGCGGATGCGGAACAGCACTTTACATGGCACAAGAGCGGGAAAGTCAACATGGCGTACGAATGTCTGGACCGCCACGTGGACGAAGGATATGGAGAGAAAGTCGCCATTCACTATATCCACGGCGGGAAGGAAGAGAAGCTTACGTTCAGACAGTTGAAAGAAAAAACGGATCATGTGGCATCCGTTTACAAAAAATACGGCATTCAGAAAGGAGACCGCGTATTCGTTTTTTTGCCGAAAAGTCCGGAATGTTACATTGCGATTTTGGCCGCGATCAAAATCGGCGCCATTGCCGGTCCGCTTTTTGAGGCATTTATGGAAGAATCGGTCCGGGACCGGATGCTGGACTGCGACGCCAAGTTATTGGTTACCGATGCCGTATTGGGGAAAAGGGTACCCAAGAAAGACCTGCCCGCATTACAAACGGTGCTGATCGCCGGGGAGCCGGACGAATGCGAAGAAGGAGAAATCTCTTTATATGAAGAACTGCGCACGACCCCTTGCCGTTCCGATGTGATCGAATGGGGCGGTTTGGATGACGGCTTTATTATTCATTACACGTCCGGTTCCACCGGGAAACCGAAGGGCGTGCTCCACCGCCAGAAAGCGATGATTCACCAGTATTTGACCGGCAAGTGGGTTTGCGACATCCACGATGAAGATATTTATTGGTGCACGTCGCATCCCGGATGGGTGACAGGCAGCGTATACGGCTTGTTCGCGCCGTGGCTGAACCGGGCGACGGTTGTCATCCACGGGGGACGTTTCGATGCGGCGGAATGGTATTCCATTATCGAAAAAGCGAAAGTGACGATATGGTACAGCGCTCCGACCGCTTTCCGGATGCTGATGGCAAGCGGCGGAGAGCTCCACAGAAAATACGATCTGTCTTCCTTAAGACATGTATTGTCCGTCGGCGAGCCGTTGAATCCGGAAGTGATCAAATGGGGAATCGAAGAACTGGGCGTACGGATTCACGATACATGGTGGATGACCGAGACCGGCGGACATCTCATCGTCAATCTTCCTTCGCAACCGATCAAACCGGGTTCCATGGGCCGGGCGTTTCCCGGCATTACCGTCGGAATTTTGGATGAGAACGGAAGAGAACTGCCGAACGGGGAGACCGGCCAGTTGTGCATTAAGGCGGATTTCCCCGGATTGATGAAAGAAATATGGAAAAATGGGGAAAAGTATCGTTCCTATTTTCCGTTTGAAGGCTGGTATGCATCCGGGGATATGGCGTACAAGGACGATGACGGCTATGTGTTCTTCCAGGGGAGAAACGACGATATGATCAATTCGTCGGGGGAACGGATCGGGCCTTTCGAGGTGGAAAGCAAACTGATTGAACATCCCGCCGTCGCCGAAGCCGGTGTGATCGGCAAGCCGGATCCGATCAGGGGAGAAATCGTGAAAGCTTTCGTCGTCTTGCGTCCGGGATACGAGCCGACCGCCCGATTGCTTGAAGATATCCGCCTCTTTGTCCGCAGCCGGCTTTCCGCTCACAATGCGCCCAGAGAAATTGACGTACTGGAACATTTGCCGAAAACGCGGGTCAGCGGAAAAATTATGCGCAGAGTGTTAAAAGCCTGGGAACTGAATCTCGATCCGGGGGATACGTCGCAACTGGACGGGGGAACATTCGCGAAAAGGCCTGTCGTGGATCGGGCGCTTCCAGCGGGAAAGGCGGATCCGGGCGAATAGGTGCGTTTTGGGATCAATATCTCAACGGATTCGACTGGATAAATAACGAAATTTAAGCGGTGCGACCAACCATGCTAGGCTGACTTGCTTTATGCCGACCTGATTCTTGATCAAAGAATGGCGAAAATAACTAGTCAGGGGGTTATCGTATGAAAAAACGGCAACGTTGAATATGATGGTTTTGTTGTGCGTAGCACTTACTCTTGCCGGATGTGGGCAAAGTTCCGGTACAACGGCCGGGGATACGCAGAGCGGCGGATATCTGACGCCCCAGGAAGGCGCGGAAAAATTCCGCAAGGAGGCTAATGAAATTTTGGCCAAGAAATCCTGAAGGGAAAAGTCAGAAATAATGGTGGAGATAAACCCGTGCAGGTTTATCTCCTTTATTTTGAGCAAAATACAGGGTAATGTGATTTGAAAGGTACGATCATGAAGAGGTTGCGGGATTCGGATCATTTTGCGGATATGTATTCATATTCCCGCGGTTATTCGGATTTCTCGTGTTTACCCCTTTCGCCAACCCGCAGACCTGAAAAAATGTCCACTAAAAACGCCCAGATGGAGTATGAAGGAACGCCGGATTACGTTAAGATGGGATCGAGGTGCGGCCAATCCGGAGGGACGATCCGATTGCGATGCGAGGAGTCATTCCTGTAATGAAGTCATTCGAGCTTTGAAAGGAAAAAGCGCCTCCTATATGCAGGGTCTTGGAATGATTCGCATTCACTGCCCTTATTAAAAGGAGGACGCTCTACATGAAGTATAAACTGAAACAGAAACAGATTCGGTGTGTCAAAGTTAAAAAACTAACAATGAGCGAGAAAACAGGAGAAAACATTACTTTATAGTGGGAGGTTGAAGGGATGGCGAAATGGTTAAAAACAGGGAAAAGTAGCGCCGAAATGGCGGAAGCGGATGGGAAGATCCAAGCGGCGGTGCAAAATATCATCGAAGAAGTTCGGCAGCGAGGCGACGCGGCAGTCCGTGAATGGTCCGCGAAGTTGGACCAATGGGCTCCGGAAAGCTTCAAGCTTCGTCAAGAGCAGATTGCGGAAATCATCCAAAGTTTACCCGAACAAACGATTCGGGATTTGCAATTTGCGCAGTCCAACATACGGCGGTTTGCGGTGGCGCAAAAGTCCGCGTTGCTCGACCTGGAAATCGAAACATTGCCGGGAGTCGTCCTAGGCCATAAAAACATTCCGGTAAACAGCGTCGGATGCTACGTCCCCGGCGGAAGATATCCCATGGTGGCTTCCGCCCATATGAGCGTATTAACCGCCAAAGTGGCCGGAGTCAAGCGGGTCATCGCCTGCACGCCACCGATCAACGGGCAAATTCCCGCCGCCACCGTAGCCGCCATGGCGCTAGCGGGCGCGGACGAAATCTACATCCTCGGCGGTGTTCAGGCAATGGCGGCCATGGCTTTGGGAACGGAAACGATCGCTCCCGTCGACATGCTTGTCGGTCCCGGCAACGCTTACGTGGCGGAAGCGAAACGGCAATTGTTCGGGAAAGTGGGCATCGACTTGTTGGCCGGTCCGACGGAAACGCTGGTCATTGCCGACGAAACCGCGGATGCGGAAATGGTGGCGACCGATTTGCTGGGGCAAGCCGAACACGGCCCGACTTCGCCTTGTGCGCTGATTACTACCTCGCCCGGGTTGGCCGAAGAAACGTTTGCGGAAATCGAACGCCAGCTCAACGTTCTGCCGACCGGCGAAGTGGCTGGGAAGGCGTGGGAAGATTACGGGGTCGTCATTCTCGTCGACAGCCTGGAAGAAGCTGTGCGGGAAGCAGACCGTTTAGCGTACGAACACGTGGAAGTGCTTACAAGCGATCCGCAATATGTTTTGGACCGCTTGACCAACTTCGGCGCGTTGTTCCTGGGTCCAGAAACCAACGTCGCTTACGGAGACAAAGTGATTGGCACCAATCACACGCTTCCTACCAAAGGAGCCGCCCGGTATACCGGCGGACTGTGGGTAGGGAAGTTTATGAAAACGTGCACGTACCAGAAAGTCAAACCGGAAGCGAGCGCGATGATCGGCGAATATTGCGCGCGGCTGTGTGAACTGGAAAATTTCGCGGGGCATGCGGAACAGGCGAAATTGCGGGTGCGCAGATACTCGAAAGTGACGGGAGGCGTTTAATCAAGTTTTATGGGTACGTTAAAATTCAGGCCGTCTCTCTTGCTTTACATCATTCCCGCTTTGATCGTTTACACGGTGTTTTTTATCGTCCCTTTCGCGCAGACGTTATCCTACAGCTTTTTCGATTGGGACGGCTTTACTTCGCCGAAATTTGTTGGTTTGCAAAACTACATCGATTTGTTTCAGGACCGCGTATTTGTCGCCGGGATCGGGAAAGTGCTGTTGTGGGCGTTGCTGGCCGTCGTCTTTAAAGTGGGAACGAGCGTATTGCTGGCCAATCTGCTGCGCAAAAAGACGGTCGGTTACAATTTGTTCCGCAGCTGTTTCTTTATACCCGTGGTCATTTCTTCCTCGGCGTTATGTCTGATTTTTACGCTGATTTACGACAAGGACATCGGGTTGCTCAATGCGCTGTTGAACAGCGTCGGATTGTCTTCGCTGGGAAGAAGCTGGCTTTCCGATCCGGACACGGCCTTTTTCGCCGTTGTCGCCGTGCAGATTTTTTCCGGGATCGGCTTTTTGTTCCTGATTGTGCTCGCCGCCCTTGGCGATGTGCCCAACGAACTGTACGAAGCGGCGGAGATGGACGGAGCCGGAGCCTGGACCACGTTCTGGAAAATTACGTTGCCCATGTTGTGGGTCGTCATACAGGGTTGCATCATTTTGGCCGTCACCAGCTCGTTAAAAAGTTTTGACTACATTTTTATTATGACCGGGGGCGGCCCGGGGACGGCGACGGAAGTCCCGGCCACATTGATGTACAAGACGATTTTTTCCGGTCTCCAATACGGATACGGCTCGAGCATGGCGGTGGTGATTTTCCTGTTGGCTATGCTGATTTCTCTGGTAACCAAAAAGTTGCGAAGTTCTGAATAGCGGAGGGAAAACGATGATTTTGCGCACTTACGTTCAGCGGTTGGGACATTGGTCGGCGGTTGCGGTAAAATATCTCATCTTATGTTCCTATTTGATCGTCACCATCCTTCCGCTATGGTGGTCATTCAGCAATTCGTTCCGGACCAATGACCAAATTTTCACAACCATGCGGCTGTTTCCGGAGTCATTCCAGCTCGCCAACTATCTCGAATTGTTTGCCGTTACCAATATGCCGCGGGCTTTTTACAATTCGTTAAGCATCACCGTCGTGACGTTGGTTGGTTTGCTTGTCTGTGTGGCTCCGCTTTGTTTTGTGCTTTCCCGGTACAAGTTCCGGTTCGCCGGCGGCCTTTATTTCTACTTTGTGATAGCCTTGTTTATTCCGAGCATTACGGTGATCGGCAGCACGTTCCAGGTGTATAAATTTTTTGGTTTTGTCGGGATGAAATATCCGATCGTGCTGGTGAATGTCGCCCACTTGCTTCCATTGTCGATATTGCTCATCATCAGCTACATGCAATCGATTCCGTCCAGCCTGGACGAATCGGCGATTATCGACGGCTGCGGGCCCTGGCAATTGTTTACCCGCATTATTATGCCGCTTGCCCAAAACGGTCTGGTGACCGTGTTGATTTTGGCTTTTGTCAATACGTGGAACGATTATATTTACCCGTTTCTCCTTTTGCCCAAGGAGCATCACAAAACGTTAACCGTCGCCCTCGCCGCCGTAAAAACGGAACATGCCGTCAGTTACGGCATGGTTTCCGCCGCCGTCATCTTTGCGGTGGTGCCGATGATGACCTTTTATCTCATCTTGAAAGAACGACTGATCAGCGGGATGGTATCCGGAGCGGTCAAAGGGTAAGGGTTGTTTGAGTTCAGCCGATTTTCAAATCCAAATCAGGGAGATGAACCGATCATGAGCGAAAAACGTTGGTACGAAAAACAGCTCCGAATTATGCAGACGGTATTGCGGGAGCCGGATATCGCGGGTTATAACGCCGATGAAGTGGTGCGGTATCTGGAAGAAATTGAAGCCAATTGTTTTGTGATTAACGGGGGCGGAATCGTCGATTTTTTCCGACACGAATTGCCGACGGCCAATCCCAATCCGTTTATGACGAATGAAGACATTTTAAAGGATCTGACCGAAAAATGCCACGAAAAAGAGATCAAGGTTATCGTCAGGGTCGATTTCCGTGGGGTGGACAAGCGAGTGTACGAACTTCACCCGGACTGGTTTGCCGTGGACGAACACGGAAAACCGGTTTTCTGGAACAACACCCAAACCATCCCGAATCCTCTTTATGCCCCTTGTTATTTGAGTTTTTACCGGAACGAACACGCCTACCGGTTTGCCGATGTGCTGTTTGAGAAATACGACATCGACGGCATCTGGGAAAATTCCCCGTTCCAATACGGCGTCTGCTATTGCAAACGGTGCAGCGTCAGGTATAAACGCGATACGGGCAAGGAACTGCCGCGGGGCGGCGACTTTTACAGCGAGCAATACGACGAATACCGCGCCTGGAAAGGCGAAATGCTGCTGGAGCATTTGCGCAATTATCAGAAAGCGATCAAAAAACACGGAGAAGACAAAATCTATTGCGGCGAAATCTTCGGATTGTTTTATGAAAAATACAAAAGTTCCAGTTCCGATTTATACAACGTCAAAGACTCCATGGATTTTATGATTACGCCTTTGTTTACTGCGCCGCATGAACCGCTCCATGCCCCGTCGACGCTGATCAAGTTTTTGCGCAATCTGGACGCGGACAAAACGCCGATCATGCTGTTTGGCCATTTGGGGACAAACAATGAACTGCGTTATGTTTCTTCGTCGCCGGAAGAAACGAAAATCTGGATGTGGCAGGCCGTCAGCGCCGGAGGTTCGCTGTGGAATTGCGTCTTTAACGGACAACATCCGGCCAAGACGCACGACCGCCGCAACGCCTACCTGGTGAAGGAAGTTTATTCGTACATGAAGAAATACGAAGATTTGCTTCACGGGCAACGGCCCGTGGCTGCGACCGCCATTTATTACTCCCGGAACAGCAATATGAAGTTTAATCAGTCCGAATTTATTGCCTCGGACCGTCCCCAAGATCCTCACGCAAACCGGGCCCGGGATCATTACGTCACCAATCTGATCGGCGTGGAACAGGTACTGCTGGACCGGCATATCCAATACGACATTTTTCTGGATATCGATTTCAGTCTGGAGAAGTTAAAAAATACGAAGCTGCTGATTGTGCCCAATGGAGGGGCGATGTCCGACCGGGAAGCGGAAGTGATTCGCCAATTTGTTTATCACGGCGGCCATTTGTTAGCCACCTATCAAACCTCTTTATATGACGAAAACGGCAAAGAGAGGGAAGATTTCGCCTTAAGGGACGTGTTTGGATGTTCCTACACCGGGATTAAAAAAGACGGGTCGCATTACGGATACCAGTTGATCAAAGGCAATCATCCGCTCACGAAAGGGTTTGAGGAAACCGAACTGATCGCCAATTGGGGAGAAAATTTGCTGGTTCTGCCCGACGAACAGGCGCAAACGGAAATTCCGATCACCTATGTGCCGCAAATTTATCCGCAATCTCCGGAACGTTCCTGGCTGCGTTCCCTGGAAACAAAATACCCGACAGCCGTCGTCAACCGGTTCGGCAAAGGCAAAGTAGTGTATTTTCCGTATGAAGTGGACCGGAACGTATGGATGCATGGGCACAAAGATTTTTCCACCGTGCTGGGCAATGCCGTCGAATTTTTGCTGGAAGATCATCGCGCGCTGAAAACCGATGCCCCTGCCAGCGTCCAATTGGCTTTGACGCATGTTCACAGGCGTCCTGGATGTTATCTGCTGCACGCCATCAATTTGACTTCTTTCCCGCGCAGACCGGTAGAAACCATTTTCCCGGTGCGCGACGTGACCGTTGAACTGTCGCTGCCCGCCGGCAAGCTCAAAACGATGGAAGTGCTGAAAGGCCATGCGGGGACCGAAATCAGGCGGAGCGAGACGGACAACGGCAAACTGGTCGTGGAAATCCTTATCCCGGAAATCACGGAATATGCCGGCTTGTTGATTGAAACGGAGTAACCAGACGCAACTCGATCAGGATAGAGACTATACCGGTCCCTATCCTTTTTTGCCAATGATATAATAGGAAATCGGACGGTTAAACGTTGTTCGGGGCAAGAGGAGTGTCCGCGATGTGGAAAAAACATTGGTCGAATGCGAGTTTGCTCAAAAAGCTGGTTACGACGTATTTATTGCTGGTCATCATTCCGATCGTTGTCTTCAGTTTCGTTGTCTACAAAGCGTATATCCAATCGATGCAAAACAGCGTCAACCGATATGCCGACGAAACGTTGCGGCAAATCCTGTTAAATATCGACACCAATTTGAATACGCTCGCCCAGTTGAGCTTGACGCCCTACTACAACGAATCGCTCCTGGACCTATGGACGCAAGTTCCTGAAAGCTTGCAGGCACAAGTGGAAATGGATAACAGGACGGCCGATTTCAGTTACAGCAGCATCATGAAAGGGAACCCGGCCGTGGTGGGCGTTTATTTTTTCGGAACAAAAGGGCAAATGTTCGGGCATATGCATTTGGGGTATGTCAAAGAGGGATTTTCCGTACGTCAGACTTCCTGGTACCCGTATGTCGATCAGGCCAAAGGGAGACCGGTGTTTATCAATCTCGATTCCCCCTCCTATATCGCGGGCAACGACGAGGTGGGGTTCGCGGTGGCACGCCAAATGTATAACACCAGACGCGAATTGTTGGGAACCTTTGTTTTATTCGTCAAAAAATCGCGGCTGAACGAAATCGCCGAAAACGCGCAATCCAAAGAAATCGACAAGCTGTATCTGTTGGATATTCAAAATCAACTCATCTACGGGAAAATCGGCAACTCCGAGGAAGAAAGATTGATCATGGAACTCGCGCAAAAAGGTCCGGAGGCGGAAGGCCAAAAAGTGAAACTGAAAGGGCAGACGTATCGCGTCGGATACGACGTTTCCGATTTTTCGCAAATCCGCTCGTTTTATTTGATTCCATCGATCAAACTGGTCGACCACCAGCGGAATGTAGTCTACCTCATCCTTGGTTTCGCCTTTTTCGCCACCGTGATTTCTTTCTTTATTTTCGTGTGGATTGCGCGCAGGATCACCAAGCCGCTCAAGCGGCTCCAGTTGCTGATGCGGGAGGTGGAAAAAGGCAATTTCGATGTGAGTTATCAAGTGCGCTCGGTGGATGAAATCGGTTTGCTGGGCGCTTCGTTTAACCATATGATATCGCAGATGCGGCGTTTGGTTTACGAAGTTTATGAAGCGGAACTGAAAAAGAAACAGGCCGACTTTATTTCCTTGCAGCATCAGATTCGCCCCCATTTTTTATACAACGTGCTGGAAACGGTCAATATGATGGCAGAAGTGAAAGGGGTGCACGAAATCGGCGATATGATTTCGTCCGTCGGCGAACTGCTCCGCTTGTCCTTGCACCGGAAAGACCGGGGAACGCTGGAGGAAGAAATCCGCTACGTCAAAAGCTACATTCATATTCAACAACGGTTTTACAAAAACCAGTTGAATGTGGACATTCGGATTCCGGACGACATTTTGCGGCGGCAATGCATCAAATTTATTTTACAGCCGATTGTAGAAAATGCCATTTTGCACGGCCTGGATGAGCGGAAAGGAACATTGAATCTGGAGATTCGCGGCACGATCGAAGGGGGACGGATACGGCTTTACGTAACCGACGACGGGAAAGGGATGGATGAACTGGCGATTCGCAACATGTTGTCGCATTTGACCGCCCCTCATCCGGAATCGATCGGTTTGCGCAATGTATTGGACCGTATTCGCCTTTATCACGGACCGTTGTACGGGATTCGCATTTGCACGATGGAAGGCGCGGGGACAACGGTGCAAATTACCCTGCCGGAAGTGGAAGCGATTTCAAATTCCTGAACGTTTGAGGTGCGTTTATGTACAAAATGGTCATTATTGACGATGAACCTTTGATTCGGGACGGATTAAAAAGTATGGTGGAAAGGCTATGCGAAGAGTGGACGGTTGCCGGTATGGCCGAAAATGCGGAGCGCGGGCTGGACTTGATTCGCAAGCAGCAACCGGATCTCGCCATTGTGGACGTGCGCATGGAAGGAATGAGCGGCCTGCAAATGATCGAACAGGCAAACCGGGAACAATTGCCCACCGAATTTATTATCTTAAGCGGGTACAGCGAATTTCAACTGGTTCAGCAAGCGTTGCGTTTGCGGGTCTACGATTATTTGCTGAAACCGGTCAACCGTTCGGAACTGGTCCAGTTGCTGAAAGACATGGAGGCCAAACATCAAAAGGGATTATCCGATAAAGGGAAAAACAACCTGAAGAAGTTTAGTCTCGAATCGAAAACGTATCTGCTCGAGCAGACGATTCATCAACTGATCAATGGAAATCCGAATGTGGGTCGTCGCGGGAGAGAAATTTTGCAGCATTTCCAAATCGATTTTGACCGGCAATATTTTGTGTTTTATCGCATGGAAATCCGCTTCGATTTATTGAAAAAGCGGATCAAATCTCCGAGGGACAAAGAGTTGTTTTTGTTGTTTTGCAAGCAAGTCATTGAAGAGCATATCCAAAAATCCGGAATTCAAGGTTATTTGTTCCTAGGTCCGGATTCCGTTCCCGTGGTATTGCTTCTCGGCTCTTCCAAACGGGATCTGTTAAGCAAACCCGTGTTTAAAATGATCGAAAATATCCGTTTGGCGGTGCAAAACTATGGAAGAATCGATTTGATGATCGGTTCCAGTTGGGTGTTAACCGGTCTTTCCAATGTTCAGGTTGCGTTTGGTCAAGTGTTGGAATCCGCAAAAACGGGTTGGATGGCCGATCCGGTGAAACAAGCGATGGAATTTATTAACCGGAATTATGCCGAAAAGATGAATTTGCGAACGTTGGCTGATAAGGTGCATCTGAATCCCAATTATTTAAGCGAATTGTTCCATAAAAAAACCGGCACCCGTTTGGTCGAATATATCAATTTTATCCGGATGGAAGAAGCGGCCAGGTTGTTGCGCGAAACGAAGCTGCCCTGCCAGGAAATTATGGAACGGGTGGGCTACCATAATTACCGTCAGTTTAATCGCGTCTTCTACCATCATTTTTTGACGACGCCGACCGAATACCGGAAAAAATATTGGGATTGATCCGAACTAAAACGCCGTCACTCATGAAAAAATGTCCAAAGGATATGTGGATATGGAATAGGATTGTTTAGCTATAGCCGCTATGATAAAACCGCAAGGATGAAATCAAGCCCAAGAAAAAGGGAGGTTCAAAAAAAGATGGCAGCAAAAGCATTTAAAACGGTTTTGCTAATCATCGTTGCGACGGCGCTTGTTGCCGGATGCTCCGGTGCCGCGCCAAGCGAGTCCGGCGGATCGGCCGGCTCCGGAAGCGCGGCTGGTGACGCCGGGACAACCGGAAGCAGCGGCACGGCCGACGGCAGCGGGCAAAAAGTGGAGCTGCGGATGGTCATGCAAAATCATGACAAGGCCGCCACGGAAGTTTTTAACCAGCTTTTTGAGGAATACAGGAAAGAAAATCCAAACGTAAACCTCGAAGTGGAAATTGCTCCGGGACAAGACCTGGCGACAAAAATCAAAGTCAGCGTGCAGAGCAACGACGTTCCGGACGTATTCCAATACTGGCGCCCGGAACCGTCTCCTTACGGGATGGACAAATTTATCGAAGCCGGCGTGATCGCCGATATCTCCGAATTGCGCAACGATCCCCAATATCAAGGGAATATTTTTGACGAACGGTCCTGGCAAACCGCCACCGTCGACGGAAAGCTTCGCGGCATTCCGTTCACCAACTTTTATGTCAATCTGTTCGTGAATAAAGAAATATTCGACAGCATTGGATTAAAACTTCCCGAAACGTGGGACGAACTTTTGAACGCAACCAAAGTACTGAAAGAAAATGGTTACGTTCCGTGGGGAATCAGCCTGAATCCGGCCAAAACGAACGCCATCGAACGTCCGGCCGGATACGTGCTGACCCGTTACCTGGGCAATGATCGGGTCGTCAATCTGTTTGCCGGCAAAGAATCGTGGAATAAACCTGATGTGATTGAAGGCTTGAAATTGCTGCAACAGCTGACGGCGGGGAACGCTCCGGAAGACGCTACCTCCCTGGACGACAGCGCGATCTTCTCCAAGTATATCAGCACCGGCAAAGCGGGAATGACGTTGTACGGCATCGGGCCTTTTACGAAAAACATCAATCCCGACGTGATCCACAAATTTGTGGCGATTCCTTTCCCGCTGATTCCGGGCGGAGTACAAAAAGAGGCTTCCGTCGAAAAAGACTTAAGCAATTTGCTTTATATCAGCGCCGACGCATGGGCCGATCCGGCCAGAAAAGATGCGGCGGTCAAATTGGTGAAAAAGTTGACTTCGAAAGAAGCCGGAAAATTGTATGTGGAGAAGGGCAAGCTGGTTGTGCCGATTCAAGGCGCCGATATCGATTACAGTATCGTCCCCAAAAACATTGTCGACAGTCACAGGCTTACCGCCGAATCGCCGGCGCATCATTGGGCCGGGAAATTTATGCCAGCGCCTGGAAAAGAAAAGTTCTGGCCGCAACTCGGTTTGTTCTGGATGGGGCAACTTTCGCCTGAGGAGCTGGCCAAAGAAGGGGACAAAGCATTTATGCAATAAAACAAAAACCCGCTCGGTTCGCCGAAGGGGGAGAAGGGGCTGTCCCATGAGTCATAAAAATGGCTGAGGGCTAGCCCCTTAGTTTTCTCTTAAAATAAGGAAGAGATCGCTCCAATATGGTAAAATGTAAGATAAATAACAAATATTTCCAAATGAGCGATTTCTTTATGTCTAATCAAACCACTGAGCAACTCTGCTTTCCAGTTGAAGTTGAGAAGTTCATACACCCGCAAAGTCCTCTCGTCCGGAGACGATTCCCGTTTGAAGCAGAAGTTTCTGGAGGAACCGAAGAATAAGCCGCTGCGTAAAGCGGTGAAAAAAATCCGAAAGGACTTTCTTCCCCGCTGCGCAAAATACGAAGCGCAGCAAGAAATCTTCGGAGAGAGCTAAGGTCAACATTGAAATTGGACTTATTAGTCTTGCCCACAACCTCCTATAGAAAGCGGTAGTTGTGGAAAACAAAGCAAACAAAAAGGCAGGATAAACATCCTTCTCCCTGCCTTTTTCATAAATAATTCCCTAATACGACGTGAAGGGGGCGGTCCTTCAGTAAACTTAATCTACTTATGGGACAGCCCCTTTTTATGATGGTTAATGATTCTCATAGGTCCCGCGCGGCGGAGTTATTCCTCGTATAGACCCGAACGGTTTTTAAACCAACGGAACAGATGGATGACAATGACTTTTAGCACCGCGTAACCCGGCACCGCCAGAATGACTCCCAGAACTCCGAATAAATTGCCCGCCGTCAATATGACAAAAATGATCGTGATCGGGTGAACTTTCAACGTTTTTCCCATAATTTGCGGAGAAATCAATTTACCCTCCACCAATTGGACCACCGTCCAAACCACAATCATTTTGATCAGCATGATCGGCGATGTGACAATTGATACGATCAGCGCCGGGGTAATCGCGATCGCCGGACCCAAATAAGGAACGATACTTGTAAACGCAGCGATCACCGCCAATACGAGGGAATATTCCAAACCGATAATTTTGTAACCGATAAACAACAATAAGCCGATACAGCAGCTGACAATAATTTGCCCGCGGATATAGGAACTGATCTGATGGTTCATTTCCACCATTACGCGGTACGATTGTTCGCGCAGTTTCGTCGGCACAAATTGCAGAATGTAGTGAGGTAATTTTTTTCCGTCTTTTAGCAAGTAAAATAAAATAAACGGCAAAGTGACGAAGGCAAGTATGATTTCCGTAACCGCACCAAGAAACCCGCCGATACTGCCCAAGGCGTTGTGCATGATTTTGCTGGCTTGCTCCGACAAGCTTCTGGCAATATCCGTGGGATTAAATCCAAGCGTTTGCTGCAACTGGCTGAAAAACTGGCTGCCGATCAACTGCCTGAATTTCTGTTCCACTTCCTGGCTGTATGTCGGAAAGTTATAAATTAATCCGAATATTTGGTCTCTTATGATGGGAAAGACGGCAACGATCAGTAAAGTGATAACACCGGCAATCAGCAAATAGAGGATGAGGATGGAGTAGATTCTTTTTACCTGTTTGCTCTCCCAATAATCCACGATCGGGTTCAGCAAATAATACATAATCCCGGCAAGTACCACCGGGAGAAGGACTGTCTTGATCAGTACGGTCAGCGGTGTGAAGATAAAGGAAATTTTCGTATACACCAGAATGATCAGGCCGACCAGTAACACCGCAAACAAAAACAACACCAGTTTGTTGTTCAGAAAAAACTTTTTAAATCGTTCCATCTGCATATCCTTTTATCGTTCCTCTTTTGTTCATTGGGAATGTTTCACAATTTTTTCCGTAGGGAATGTATCACCGTTTTTTTCTGTTACTGTCTTCATCAATAAGAGCCACTTGAACAAGTGCCTCTTCAGGCAACGCCTCATCCTTTTTTCCATGTTTCTCATTCTTCTCCGGACGTTTCAATCTTCTCCGGACGTTTCAATCTTCTCTGGACGTTTCTCATCCTTCTTTACACGTTTATTGTAACATATCCGGCTTTCCAAAACGAAGCCGCCGCAAATAAATTTTGGAATTGAACGGGTTCGGGAATCTGTCGATTCATTGTTGATGGTAGAAAAATATGCGGCTTTAGCGAAAATTCACCAGAACATGTTCGTCGGACAGCCCCCTTGACCCCTGCATGAGGAATGGATTCCGGTCGAAAAGACCTGGCGGCCGACTGTGACACCGGGAAATCGCCGCAAAGGTCTCATCCGGATTTCCCAGCTTCAACTTAAGGTGAAGAACGGAATCCCCATACCCCTTCCAAAACTCACCGCGCCGGAAGGCAATCCTTTCACTTTCTGGCCATATTGCACAATGAAATCGACTGTCTCTCAGTGCCCTTAATCAGTGCCCTTAGACATAAAAAGTGGACAAAAAAATGCCTGCGAAAGTGCAGGCTTTAGCGTTCGAAAACGGCCATTTGGAAGATAAAGATGCGAAAATGCAGGAAATTTTATCATAAAGTTTCTGAAATCAGATGATTTGGGAAAAATAAATGTATTTTTGCAGGAATTTGGCAATTTAGACCGTCCAAGGAAGGAAAAGGATGTAAAATTGCAGGCTTTGGCGCTTACGAACCCATCAGTGCCGTAACCCCGGCCTTGCCATTTTATTTTGCAGGCGGGTAAACGGTCTTTAGTTTCAAAGACTGCTTGACGGATCAACGGCAACTCCGCCACATCTTTTTTGGTGGCCGTATTGGTCTCTCCCAGCGCCTAGGGTTCCCGCTCGGACAGTATGTACACAGCCAATTTTATCGTATTTTGTTTACTAAAAAACCAATAACGAAAAAAATTACATTTGCAAATGAACGGTGGGAAATGATTTGACCGTGCCCTGAACCCGTACTCAAGCAAGGCCGCTTTGATATAATGGAAGGAAGGTACGTAACGAGAAGGAATCAAAGCATAAATGAGGTGTATATCATGATCAAATTCGTGGCATTTGATGTCGATGGAACGTTGCTGGAGCGGGATTATTTGCCGGAATCCGCCATCAAGGCGATTCAACAGTTGAAAGAACGCGGCGTCACTGTCGCTTTGTGCACAGGCCGAAGCGAATATGAAATGAAGTCTCTCAGGGAACGGTTAGGCATCGATTGGTCCATTACATGCAATGGCAGCCATATCGGTTATCGAGGCGAAACGGTGTATGGAAACGCCTTTCCGCGGGAAACTGTAAGCCGCTGGCTTTCGGAAGCCGACCGGTTGAACCACGCATTGCTTTTGTACGGATCGAAGCATATGTTCGCCAATCGGGCTGACGATCCGTATATTCGCCAAGCCCGGCAAGAGATCGGGATGATGGAACCTTTAATGATCGACAGGGACAAAGAAATCCCCGAGATTTACCAGTGCATCGTATTTTGCGATGAACGCGGGGAGGAACATTATATCGGCCAGGATCGCAGCAATTATTATTTGCACAGGTGGCGCGAATGGGCGATGGATATTAATCCGAACGGAATGAACAAAGCGATGGGGCTTCGCAAATTGTTGGACCATCTCAATATATCCCCGCAAGAAGCGGCGGCTTTTGGCGACGGAACGAATGATTTTGAGATGATCGAGTCTGTAGGTACCGGAATTGCAATGGGCAACGCGCCGGAACAGCTGAAACAAAAAGCGAGGTTTGTCACCAAACCGTTGCGTGAGGACGGAATCGCTTATGCGGTGGAGAAATGGATTTTAAATCGCGCAATGTAAACGGACCGTCCGCCATCATATCGCGTCTTAAACATTTCTTCTGTTAATGCAACATTTCTTCTGTTAATGCAACATTTCTTCTGTTAATGCAACATTTCTTCTGTTAATGCAACTGCTAATGCAACGTTTCTTGTTCCTGATGTTGCCGTGAGCCGGCCAGAGGCATTTCCCGGTGTGCCGCAGGCCATAATGAAAACTGGTCGAAATAGCGATCTTGTTCTTCGTGGGAGATATAACCGAGTTCCACCCCGATCGCTTTCGAAAGAAACGGATCGAGCGTGCACAGGTCGGCTTTGGAAAGTTCGGCGGTACTTGTTTTGCCCAGCGAATAGCATACCAGTTCCATTTCGCGTACGGTTGCGGTCAGAAAATTGACCAAAGATTCAACACTTTTATCCGGATCCAACTGATCCGTCATTTTGGCATTGTACACGACCAGGCCGGTTGGCGGCTCAAAAGGCAGCGTTTTGGCCATTTGGTCGCCGATCAGCGCCATGAGCACGGCTGTCCCCATATATACGGCATCGGCTCCCAACGCGATCGCCTTGAGGCAATCTCCGGGGGTAATCAAACCTCCCGTGGCGATCAGACTGACTTCCTTGGCCGCGCCTTTTTGAGCCAGAAACTTCGCCGCTCTGGACGTTGCGAACAAGGTGGGCAAACCCAGATCGTCTTCCAATGTCGGCGCGGCCGCGTGGGTGCCGCCTTCCGCTCCGTCGACCGTGACAAAATCAACCCCCGCTTCCAACGCGATTTGCAATTCGTATTCCAAAAAATGGGTGGCCGCGATTTTGAGACCGACAGGCACTTTCGTTTCCTCTTTTAATCTACGGACGAGTTCAAAAAATTGCTCTTTCGTATCGACTCCCGGTAAACGGGAATGGATCAGGGCATCCTCTTCTTCGGACAGACCGAAAACTTGCCGGAATTCCTCCCCGATGTTTTCGGACCGGGTCCGTTGCGGGCTGGAGCCTTGAGCGCCCTGGCCGAGTTGAATTTCGACCGCGTCCAATCTGGTGTATTTTTCCGGAACGTTTAACCATCCTCCGCGGTTGTATTGCCCGATCAGAAGAGAAGCCGCTTCCCGCTCTTCTTCCAGAAGCCCCGCCTCCCCGGTATTGGTTGCAGTTCCCATCCGTGTTGCCGCGCGGGCGAGCGCGATTTTGGCCGTTTTGCTGAGCGCTCCTCCGAAAGACATGGCGGCGATCATGACGGGAATGGAAATCGTCAGCGGCCTGGGCGCTTTTTTGCCGATCGTGACGGAAGTATCGATCTGCACATGTTCCGGTGTCGGAAAGCGAAACAAGTGAACGGGATTAAACAGCAGTTTTTCCCAAGGAGAAAACCGGATGTGGCTGCCCAAAGGCCTCGCGGCCGGCAAACCGGTATGAGAACGCATCATGATTTCCATTAATTGGATCGGACCGACCTTCTTGGCGGAAGGAACCATTTCGAATATGTTTTCCGTATATTGGTCCCTCGCCATTCTTTCAATCGCTTTATCAACAGTTTCGTTGACGAGGCTTCTGATCATGTTGCTGATCCATTTATACATAGGGTCTATACCTCCGGCAATTTTGGAATGTGTTTGGAAAGGATTCGAAAAAAGCGGAATGTTTTCGATATTTTGCAAAATGACTGGTTATATTTTGAACCGAGACCCCTTTTTTATACAACAAACTTGTGCGGCACAAACTGCGCAAATGTGAACAAACGGGAAAAAATAGCGGGAAAAAATAACGTGATGAAATAACAGGAAGAATAAACGGGAAGAAAAAACGCCGGAGAAAAACGTTCCTCTTGGCATGCGTGATTCATGAACATTTACAAGCATGGCAGGTTCTGATATGATTCGGCGTGAATCTGCATGAATCCGTGATACAATCGGTTAGAGAAAAAAAGGGGGCGGAGTGATGAACATTATGATCGTGGAGGATGAAAGGAATATTTTGCACGGGATGAAGCAATCGCTTTCAGAATTGAACGGAAGCGGTCAAGTCCACCGCATTTACGCTTTTGAAAGTGCGGAAGAGGCTCTGGTACAAATGCATGATGTCAAACCTGACATTGTCGTTGTGAATCCGGCGGACAAGAAGAAATACGAGGAAGAGGAAATCATCAAATTTATCTACGGAAGACGCAATATCAGCGAATTTGAGGACTTTATTCAAACGTTAAGGAACACTTATCAGCTGGACCGGTATATCGAAACGGCAGAAAAAGATTTGCGGGCTTTGGGGATGATTCAGTAATACTAAGGAGAAGCGGAATGAACGGAAAACATTTTGATTTTCAGGTCAAATTGAAAGTTACGGAAGATTACGATGTCGTCGTGTCCGGCGGCGGACCGGCAGGATGTGCCGCCGCCATTCAGGCAGCCAGGGAAGGCGTGCGGACCGCTTTGGTCGAGAAGAACGGTATACTTGGCGGAACGGCCGTTGTCGCCTCCGTCAACTTTCCGGGATTGTTCCATACCCGTTTGGGACAGCAAATCATTGCCGGATCGGATGGGAAATCATCGAAGAGACCGTTGCCCGGGGAGGGGCCGTGCTCCCCGACTTCTCCGTTGACATGATTTTGAAAACCGTGGTACGATGGGAACATGCCGTTGACTTGACGGGAGACCGGTATCTTTTTACAACAATACTTAATGATGATGCCGGATGGAAAGATTACGCCGGACCGAAAAGTCAACTTACACCGGATCGAAGGGTCAACTTATACCGGACTGAAAAGTCAATTTACACCGGATCGAAAGATCAATTTATACCGGATCAAAAGGTCAACTTATAAAAGGTTCAACTTATTATATTTATAGTAAGAACTTGTCAAAATCAACGTTTTTACAGGCCTCAATCGTTTCATCATTCATTTTTCCCCAGTATTGGCACTATTGTTCGCCGCAATCAATCGCTTAAGGATTTCCACCCGCACTTGTCATTCCCGATTTTGCCGGAACGATGGCTTAATCCAAAGGAAAGGATGCAGTGTGAATTGCACGCGTGATGATTATGACTCGAAAACCAAGGTATCCTGCGGAAAAAGAACTCAGGTTCCATAATGTTTCGGAAAGCAACCTGTCGTTCGATGATGTGCTTCAGCGCATTTTGCAGTTTGTCGCGCAAGATCCCCGCGCTGCGTACCATTTCGTCATCGGGACAGACAGTCAGGTGCACCGGGGTTATACCAAATTCGTTACCGGGATTATTATTCGGCGGGTAGGAAAAGGAGCTTGGGCTTGTTATCGCCAAATTGTGCTTCCAAGGGAGATTGTTTCTTTAAAAGAAAAACTGGCGATGGAAACGACTTTCTCGCAAGAAGTGGCATGGAGTTTTTCGCTTCATGCAATTCCCAAAATGGAAGAGTTGCTGGTTCCTTATGTTTATCAGGGAGCTTCGCTTGAATTGTATATTGATATCGACGCCGGTACGAAGCCGATCGTCAACAAGACGTCGCTCTATGTGCAGGAAATGGTGAAGCGGGTGGAATCGATGGGAACGTACGCTCCCCGCGTCAAGCCTGATTCCTATGCCGCATCCGCTTATGCCAACCGGTATACGAAGCGCCCGGTGAGGAAAGTGACTTCATGACCCTGTGCATAACAACGGACCTCAAAGGCACTATTTCGTGAAAACCGCACCATTTGAAAAGCTAACGGACTGAGGTGACGCTATTGCCTTCCGGCTTGAGGAAAAAGGAGGTCATACAGGTGAATAGCGTCATTTGAGTTTGTCCGGTAACGGTCAAACATTGGAATGAACAGAGGACGGGCAAGACATTGTAACATTTTACCGACCGGAGGAACGACATTTCCGTTTCAAATGCGAATCAGAACTTTTCATGATTAAATGCGTTTAATGTAATGGAAGCCGTTTCTGTAATGTGAATTCGAACTGACCGAAGATCGTGAGCAAATGCATGAAAACATCAATTTATAATGGGAGAGTACAATGAAAAGATTAAATTTTTTCACAGGAATACTGGTTGGTATCGGCATTTCCGCCAGTACGGCCGCCTTTGCTTCCAATACGATTCAGGCCGTCCTTTTTCCAAGCAAAGTGACTCTTCATATGAACGGGGAAACGAAAGAAATCAACGTCACCGATAACGATCCGGTCATCAACTACAAGAATAAAACGTATATCCCTTTGCGCTTGTTCGCCGAGTCCATGGGAGCCATCGTCGACTATCAGGCCCCGTCCCAAACAACGGGCAATCTTCATGCGATCGATATCCGCATGTATGACGACTCCGATCCCGGCATCCAAGACCCGGAAGGATACATCCGTGCGGGGCAACTGGAAGAAAACATCGGAGAGAAATCGGTGACTTTGCACGGGATACTCAAAATCGACAAAAAATTGGACGGCAAGGCCATTCAAATCGATGCATTGGATAAAGACAAAAAAATGATCGGCTCATCCGGCGCCATTTCCATTGACGGGCCAAAGAGGTTGGCGGAGGGAGACGTTCGCCGGTTTCACGCTTATGTGGAAGTAAAGGGCAAACCGGACTCCTATCAATTTAAAATCACGGATTGGGCACTAACCAGGATCGATTTTCACGACGGGATGCTTTTAGAGGATGCGGGGATCGTTTTTGGACCCGCCCAAACTGATGCGGGGAACAAAACTCTCGTTTTTAACTTGCATTTTAAAAATCAGGGCGATCGGGATATTACGATCAAACCGCTGGATATCGAGTTGCAAATTTTGAAAGTGAACGGGAACGAAGAGCAGTTGATTTTTAGTTACAAATTGCCCACCCTCCAAGGAACCGTTCCCGCCAAATCGTGGATGACACCGTACCTTCCCGTATGGGACTTAAAAGATAAAAACGGCAATCCGATCACGGGGAAGTATGCGGTTCGGATTCTCATTCCCGAATCGTTGGAATATACGGCGGAAGGGGATACGGAAGTGAAAACCATCCGGGGACTTTCGAGAATCACAAGATGGGAATACGAGATTACGCCGGAACAGGTTCGTTTTCAACCGGGAACAAGAAACTGATGGACGTTTCTGCTTGATCCGGTGCCGCCCGAACCGAACCTGCGGCCACCGCCGCTCCGCTTAAGCGGCCGGCAAAACCGCGAGAACCCGGCGAGAATGGCGGTGAGGAACGGGGCGGCAGCGCATTTCGAACGGCAGGCGGACCAAAGCTTTATCCCGGTTTGCATGAATCCCCCGGCTTTATTGAATCGTTGGAAATCCGAATGGCCGGTTAGTGTAAACTTATTGTGGGCAAAGGGATAGCAAAAAGGGCCTCTTCTTGGTAAAGTGAAGTCACCACAACTACCACAAATACCAAGGAGAGAACCCTTATGTCTCATCATACTACGAATGCGCAGACTTTTAAAGAACTGGAAACCACCCTATTTCGCCTGCTTCAGGCAGAATTTGCAACGCTGATGGCTCATGTATTGGAGGA
>Ga0207865_100441_pt1 | contig 45934 bp, 32 predicted proteins | sample HigsolmetaAR204D_FD_184836 | JGI IMG/M metagenome (GOLD analysis project Ga0207865, IMG submission 184836) | Ionic liquid and high solid enriched microbial communities from the Joint BioEnergy Institute, USA - AR20-4-D (SPAdes) (version 2) ...
AATACGGAGCGCCACGAACCGAAAGCTCCATCGCCGATCGGCGAACCGCCCGCGAGCGCCGTATAAATTTGCGCCACCCTTCGCGTCAACAGCGAGAAGCCGTAACCATCGATCGCAATATGGTGGATGCGTTGGTACCAATAGTAGCGATCGGGAGCCAGCTTCAATAACGCTTCGGCAAACAGCGGACCGCGGCTCAGATCGACCGGCCGGGCCAGATCCCGCTTCATCCATGCTTCCGCCGCCGCGTGCGGATTCTCCTCGCCGCTGACATCGATCTGGTGCATCGTCCAATCGGATGACAGATCGATGGTTTGCCAGGGGCCGTCCTGATCCTCGCCGAAGCGCGCGTGCAGCGCTTCCGCCTCCATGACAGTCTGACGCACCGCGGTCTCGAAGCAGTCCGGATCGACAGGGCCGCGGATATCGACATATTCCCCGGCATTGAATATCGGGTTGTCCGGGTCCAGCTGCTGCGCGAACCAAATGCCCGATTGCGCGCCCGACAAAGGCCAGCGGCCTTGACCAAGTTCATGCATGAGCCTCTCCTCCTATCTATCCTGAAAATTTGGCGGTATACGCCGACAAAATTTCAATACCGCAGGTGACGGACCGATGACGACCAAAATCGTTCGTCATAGGCGTCTATCTTGAAAATAGCGCTTGGTGCGCCGCGGCTCATTTTCACCATCTGATGGTGCCGTGCAAGCGGCATGGGCGTCTATTTTGAAATTAGCCTAGGGTGGGCGGCCCATTTCATCTTCTGATGGTGCTGCGCAAGCCGCCCAAGCCGTGTTTTTTTCAACTGCTGCTCCTCCTGGACTGCTTTTTCCTGCGCGGCTTCTTCTTGGACTGTTCCTTCCTGCGCTCCCGCCGAAGCTTCCGAATCTGTAACGCTGGTGACAAACGCTATTTTGCTGAATCGGGCCCTTTTTAAAATGTAACGAAACTTGTTAACGCTATTTGGTCAGCAATGCTGATTCGGGCAACCCAAAATGACAAATAAGACTGCTCACTTGCGTTACAATTTCAAATCGAGCGTTTCGAGGGAAATAAGCTCTGTGGCTTGCGTTAGCTTAGGGTTAGCCCGGCAATACAACACCCCTAGACTAGCGAGCATGGAGAGAAGCTTTTCGAAGCACCTTCACCAGATGAGCGGGCTGCGCTTGAGCGGCAGTATTGCCTGGTGCAGAAAGCTCCTTCGATTAACACGCTGACGCTTTATCGAATTGGCGGCGCTGAGAAAACCTTGCCTTCGGAATGGCTCTTTTTTGTGCAAAACTACACTTTACTGCGACGGAGATGCTCAGCCGGCGACCCCCGAAGCCCGCGTTAGCGTACAAACTCCAGTGTTAGCGTTCGACTCCACGTCAGCGTGCGAACTCCAGTGTTAGCGCGCCCCCTTCCCTGGCACATGAGGCGACAAATCCTGCAAAAAATGCAACATTTCCGGCCCACTTCGCACTAGAGAAAGGGTAAAGTTGCATTTTGTGCAACAATTTGAGCGAAATTGGCTTCAATCCCGGGAACATCGCCCGAAATTGTTGCACATTTTACAACATTAAGCCGTAAATAGGGCTGATCCCCCCCATTTTGTTGTACAAAATACAACATTTTCCGGCTCTCGAGAAAATAACCCAGTGTCCGCAGCCCATTTTTCATCATCTGCTGGTGCCACGCAAGCGGCATGGGGGGGCTATCTTGGAAATTCGACGAAACCTTCGGCGAATTTTCAGGCACCGCAGGTGACGGCCGATGACAAAGGAGTCTCTCGCATTCGTCATAGGCGTCTATACGGTGTAATAATCGCGGTTTGGCATCGAGCAGCTCATCCGCGAAGAGATGAGCCGCCACCAGTCGGCCAAAGTAGGGCGTTCGGCCAACTCCGCGAAGCTGACCTCGGCTCCGCTGCGGCGCCAGCGCTCTATGAGGCTCATCATCCGAATCGAATCGAGCCCCCAGATTGTGATCAGATCGTCATGATCCGCAATGCTGGACGGCTGCTCCTGCAGTAATCCGGCCACTTCGGCGCGCACCTCCTGCAGCGTCAGCGGGCGGGGCTCTCCTTCAGACATCGCTGGTAGACTCCCGCCAGACGACGCTTGCAAACCCGCGTTTGGCAACGCTTGTTCGCTCCCGTCAGGCGACGCTTGCAAGCCCGCGTTTGGCAACGCTTGTTCGCTCCCGCCAGACGACGCTTGCAAGCCTGCATTCGGCGACGATACGGCTTCCGCTTCGGAAGCCGCCTCTCCCCCTCCCTGCCGGGCCAATTCCTCCACGAGGCGCCGCGTCGTGATCGTGACGGCGCAGCGTTCGGCCGCGTAAGTAATAGCCAGCCGATGCTTGTCTGCCGAGAAATCCGCAACCGCGTCGGCGACGAAGAAAGGCTGCACATCCTGCATGAACGCTTCGCAGGCGGTCATCAGGCAGCCGATATGCGCGTAGATGCCGCACACGATCAGTTGATCCCGTCCGCGCTGGCGCAATATTTCGAGCAGCTTCGTTTTTTGAAACGCGCTGTACCGCCACTTCGTTAGTACGATGTCCTGCTCGCCGGGAGTCAGAGATTCGACGATTTTGGACTGATACGGCCCGTCATTCATGCCCGGCCCCCAAAAATCTTGCAGCAATCCGCGCTGTTCGGGGCTCTGCCCGCCAGGCTGCGCCGAATACACGACAGGGATGCCGAGTGCGGCGCATTGCCTGCGAAGCTCCCGGATGTTCGCCAGCAATTCCGGGACAGGCGATTCATCCGCTTGGAAAGCGGCAACGAAATACTGCTGCATATCGTGAATCAGAAGAACGGCACGCTGCGGATCGGGGGTCCAGGCTACCTTGTTCGCCGGCAGGTCCGACTCGCCAGGCATCGGATAAGGCAATATGGAAGGAAGCGCCATCATTTTCCCCTCATTTCATCATTTAATTGTTTATTGGAGCGAATGCCGGTGACGAGCGAATCTTTATCGTTCGTCACCTTCGGCTCGCTGAACTTTAACGCGGTCATCGCTTCAATATGCAGGCTGGACGCCCTGACAAGCCAATCCCTATCGTCGGCATCACCTTCGGCCCACTGACTTTAACGCGGTCATCGCTTCAATTCTTTTGCTCACATTTTGCATCAAAATGTTCAAGAACGGTTGGCGAGCGCGTCCTGCTTGCGGGCAATGAGCTCGCGCAGCGTCTTTTTGCTGACCTTGCCGACCCCCGTCTTGGGAAACGAATCCGTGAATTCGATCCGATCGGGGATTTTGTAGGCGGCCAGTCCCCGCTCCCGGAGGAAGGCTTTCAGTTCGGCAGCCGTGGGCGGCGAGGACGGATAAGGAATGACGAAAGCGCAGGTGCGCTCCCCGAGGTATTCGTCCGGCATCGCCACTACCGCCGCATCGTGCACACCGGGGTGAGCCAGCAGATGATTCTCTACTTCTTCGGCCGCGACCTTGTCTCCGCCGCGATTAATCTGGTCTTTGGCGCGGCCTTCGATGACCAGATAGCCGGACGGGGTCAATCGGGCCAGGTCGCCCGTACGGTAAAATCCGTCAGCTGTGAACGCCCTGGCGTTATGCTCCTCGGCTTTGTAATAGCCGCGGATCGTATATGGCCCGCGCGTCAGCAGATGACCTGTGGCGCCAGGCTCGACTTCGCGGTCCTCGTCATCAACGAGCCGGATTTCGTCGTAAGGCGACATCGGCCGGCCCTGCGTATTCACGATAATCTCTTCCGGATCATCCAGCCTCGTATAATTGACCAGCCCTTCCGCCATTCCATAGACCTGCTGCAGCGTGCAGCCCAGCGTTTCGCGAACTCGCCCCGCCGCTTCCGCGCTGAACTTGGCTCCGCCTACCTGCAGCACCTTCAGCGAAGCCAGATCGCAGCGGCGGGATGCCGCCGCATCCAGCCAGATCAGGGCCAGCGGCGGCACGACGGCCGCGATCGTGACGCCTTCCTGCGCGATCAGGGGGAAGGCGATGTCCGGGCTGCCGCTTCGCGCCAGCACGACCCTGCCGCCGGCATAGAGCGTGCCCAGCGTTCCCGGCGAGCTGAGCGGATAGTTGTGCGCGACGGGCAGAACCGCCAAATAAACGCTGCTCTCATTCAGTCGGCAAATCTCGGCACTCCTCCGAAGGCTGTAAATATAATCGTCGTGCGTGCGCGGAATCAGCTTGGGAAGTCCGGTCGTTCCGCCGGAAAGCTGAAAAAATGCGACGTCCTCGGGCCGCGGCCCTGCGATGCCGTCCGCAGCCCCGGCATCTAGCCCGTCCCCGGCGCACAGGGCGTACAGGTCGTCCAGCGCCGTGTAATTTCCCGCATCCCCGGCCACAATGACGTGACGCAAGCCCGGAACGGCTGCCCGCACCTGATCGGCGAGCTCCCGGTAATCGAATCCCGCATCGATATCGGGGATGATATAAGCCGCCGCTTCGGCGAATTCGCACAAATAGACGATCTCGCTCTTGCGGTGCGCCGGCAAGGAAAAGACGGGCAGCGCGCCCAAGCGGAACAGCGCAAATATCACTTCAAAAAATTGCGGAATATTAGGAAGCTGAACAATCGCCCGATCGCCCGGCCGCAAACCTAAGCTGCGGAATCCGGCGGCGAGGCGGTCCGCCCTGGCGTCCAGCTCCGCATAGCTGATCCGCCGGTCACCGCCGACGATCGCTATGCGATCTCCGTGAGCGGCGGCGCGCTGCCGCAGCATGGCGCCGAACGTTTCACCGCGCCAGCATCCTAACCGACGGTAACGTTCGGCCCATTCCTCCGGCCATGCGAAGCATCCCGGCAGCATCATGCTCATTCCTCCTTCCCCGTTGAACGCACTTCCTGGTCAAGCCCCATCGCGAGCAGCAGCGTGCGGAACTTGGCCGATGTCTCCGCAAGCTCCGCCGCCGCGTCCGAGCCGGCGACGATGCCCGCACCGGCGAACAGGCGCAGCGTGCGGCCTTCCGCCTCCGCGCAGCGGATCGTCACCACCCACTCCCCGTCTCCGTTCGCGTCGCTCCAGCCGACCGCCCCCGTATAGTACTGCCGATCGAAAGGCTCGATGTCCGCAATGACGGAACGGGCCAGATCCGTGGGCGTTCCGCAAATGGCAGGCGTCGGATGAAGCGCCATGGCCAGCTCCAGCGATGAGACGGCGGGATCGGCAAGCTCCCCGGTGATGCGGGTGGAGAGGTGCCACATCGTCTTCGTCCGCACGAGCGACGGCCCGTCGGGAACGTGCAGTGATCGGCAGTAGGGACGCAGCGCGGCGGCAACGGCGTCGATCACAACTTTATGCTCATGCCTGTCCTTCTCGGAGACGAGCAGCGCGTCCGCCCTTCGCCGGTCCTCGTTCGGATCATCGCTGCGCGCGGCAGAGCCTGCCAACGGATTGGCCGTAACCCGCAGCCCCTTCTTCGAGACGAGAAGCTCCGGGCTGGCCCCGATCAGCGTCCGGGGCCCCGTGCGCACCTCCGACGCCCGGTCCTCTCCCCCCGCCAAATCGACCGCAAACGTATAGCCGTGGGTATTGTGGCAAGCCAGATTGCGCAGGATGTGCCGGACATCGACCGGTTCCGGGGCCGTCATGAGCAGCGTTCGGGACAGCACCACCTTTTGCAGCGCGCCTTGGCCAAGGAGGGCCAGCGCTTCGTTCACGCCGTCCATGTATGCTTCCGGCGCCGGAATCGGCTGCATCTCCCATGCGGATGCCGCAGGCCGCTCCTTCAGCAAGCCGTCATCGAAGCTCAAAGGGCCGGCCCATTGCACCTCGTTCGGCACAATAAGCTGCGCAGGCTTGGCGGGATCGAATGGAATCGCGCCGACGACAAGCGGCGCGGCATGCCCCGCCTGTGCGGCAGCGGACAGAACCGCCGCCGTTCGTTCGGGCAAGCGAAGGCTGCCGTCCTCCCCTTCCCGCTCAGGCACTCGCGCCCATACGCCCTGAGCCAGCAGCGTTCGCTCCGGCGAAGCGAAATAGAAGGACGCACCCGCCCGGTATTGCTCCAGCAGCTTTGCGGCAGACGCCGCAAGAGCCGCATCGCCATATTTCAGCATGACAACCGTCTCCCTTCCATTGGTCTCAGCACCCCAAGGTCGCGCCGCCGTCGACGCACAATTCATGCATCGTAATATGCCGCGCCCGGTCGGACGCGAGAAAGATCACCGCATCGGCAATGTCGGAGGGCATGGCCAGCTTGCGAAGCGGGATTCCGAGGCGGAATGTCTCCGGCGAGCCGGCAATGACGGCCGCCGCGCCATCCTCGCCGCTCCACAGCGCCCGCTGCATGGCCGTGTCCGTGGAGCCGGGCGCTACGATGTTGCAGCGGATGTTATGGCGCGCGTACTCCAGCCCGAGACATTTGGTGAACATGGCTGCGGCCGCCTTCGAAGCCGCATAGGCCGCCATGTGCATCCGCGGCACTCCGGCCGCGTTCGATCCTACGGTCACGATAGCGCCGGAACCGCGAGCCGCCATCCGTGTGACGGCAGCCTGGGATACGTGAAATACGCCGTTCACGTTAACCCTGAAGGTCTCCTGCCAATCCTCATCGCTTAGCGATTCGATGGAGCCCGCCCGCAGCACTCCGGCCGCGTTGACGACGATCCCGAGCGGCCCCAGCTCCCGTTCGATTCGCTCCACCGCTTCTTCCACGGCCGCCCGGTCGCCCACGTCTACCGGATAGGCCGCGGCGCGGAAATTCCCGGTGCCGCCGCTCAGTTCGGCGGCGTACGCTGATGTGCCGAAATTTCCGGCGCCGCACAGCTCAGCGGTGAGCCGAGTGGCGCCCGCGCCATTCCGATCCACGGCGGCGACGATTGCCCCACGTTCAGCCAGCGCTCGAGCCACCGCTTCCCCGATGCCTTGGGCCGCACCGGTAACCAGGGCGACTTTACCTTCGATTCCTTCACGGTCCACCATCGTCAACCCCTTATTGTTGCTCCGGATGCAGAGCGAACCTCAGCGCCCGGCTGATCAGAATCGGCAGCACCGAGACATGCCCTTCATCCTCAAATTCCTTGTATACGGCGCATACTCCCAGCTCGGTAAGAGAAGACAGCCGCTCGGCAAGCTCCCTGGCGCTCTCGGCATTGCGGGAAACATGGCTTTTCTCCTGTTCCCCGAATCCGAGCAGCAGCCGCACGCTGACGGGTTTTTCCTGCACACGGGCTGCGAATATCCGCTCCTGTTCAAGCAAGTATTCCTTGTTCCAGTGGATCGAAGGACTGCCGGCAATATAGTGCCGGAACGCCCCGGGCTTCGTAAACAGCGCATACAGCACGAACAGGCCGCCGAGAGAGTGCCCGAAAATCGTCTGCCGACTCGGGTCGATCCGAAACTCGCCTGCGATCTGCGGTTTCAGTTCCGCCTCGATGAACTGGAAGAATGCGGCCGCGCCGCCTTGTTCAGGCAGCCTGGCTCCGTCGGAACGGTGCGTCAGCTCCGTATTGGGAAGCGGCGTGTAATCGTAAAAGCGGTCCGGCGAATAGGAAGCCTCCGTCTCATAACCGATCCCTACAATAACCGCCGGAGACACCCCCGTCTTGTCGGGCCGGCGGCTCTGCAGGCGCAGCGCCTCGACCATCGTTCCGAATACCGAGTTGCCGTCCAGCAAATAAATGACCGGATACCCCGAAGGAGGCGGATCTCCCTCCGGCTGGGCCACCATAATGCGGTAAGCGCGGTTTTCGGCCCGCGAACGCATCGTCCACTGCTCTGCGCGGGGAATGCTGACCTGGCGGCGCGAGAGCTGGTCAAGCGCAGCGATGTCCCGTCTCATGTCATCCCTCCCGCTCATTGCGTCAGCAGCCGAACCGTATCGTCCACGATTTTTTCGTAAGCGATCAGCCCGCTGCCAAGCCAATATTTATTGTCGACTTCGTATACATGGCCCTGCTTGACGGCATTCATGCTTTTCCAGATCGGACTTTCCATCATTTCCTTCATGCGCTCGGTCCCCTGGTTATAGGCATTGATGACAAAAATATAATCCGCGTCCAATTCGGGAAGAACCTCCATGGATACGCTCGCGCTATTCTCATTCCCTACAAGATTGGTCAGGCCGAGCCCCAGATCGCGGTGCACGACATAACCGCACAAGTATTGTCCGCCCATCAGGCTAACGCCTTTGTGGGCAAAGCGGACAATCGCCACCTTCTTCTCTCCGACCGCTTCCTTCAGCTTCTCCCGCGCTTCCTTCACTTTTTGCTGATAAGCCTGAAGCGCCTTATCCGCTTCCTCGGCTTTGCCCAGCAGCTCTCCCATCGTGGCGAGGGATTTCTCAATATTTCCGGAAGCATTCTTGAATACATAGGTCGGCGCAATTTTGGAATAAGCTTCATAGCTCCCGTTCTGAGCATAAGTCTGCGTATGCAAAATGATCAGATCGGGCTCGTAAGCCATTAACGTCTCCGGCGAAGGCAGCCCTCCCGAGAAATCGAGCTTCGGCACGTCCTTCAATTCCTCTTGCAGGTAATCATGCCCCTGCTGCCCGTTCGACCATTGCGCTACCGGCTTAACGCCCAGCTTGAGCAAGGAATCTTCCATGTTGGGAGCGAATACCCTCTTAGGTTCGGCGGGAATGGCGATTTCATGGCCAAGCTCGTCCGTTACCTTCCGCTCGCTGGAAGGCTTGGCGCCGCTTTCGCCCGCTGCGGCAGACAATTCCGAGACGTTTGCGGAGCTTGGTGAAGCTGCAGGCGAGGACCCGCTCTCTCCCATAGAGCAGGCGGTCAGCGCGCTTCCCACCAGCACGCAGCACAGCAATGCCGGCATGCGGGCCATGAAGCTGGACTTGGCATGAAGCAGTGATTTTGACACGATGATCTCTCCCCTAAGTGATAATGATTCTCATTAAATCCAAGTATAGGTCAGGTAGCGAACGATTCACCATAGCTGTAATCCTGAAAACCATTTGGACAATTTCCGGTAAACAGCAGCAAAGCTTCATCCAGCATCCGCGTGACGGCGACGGCCGAATATTCGCACCACGGATCGGAAGCAATGGGATAGACATGCCGGTTCTTTACCGCAGCCAGCTTGCGCCATTCGGGCGAATGCTGCAGCGCCAGCCAGAAGGCGCGGGACGACGCTTCCGGACATACGAGAACCAAAATTCGATCGGGGGCGAGCTCCGCCAATTGCTCCAGCGTCAACGGAGAACCGGCGGGCACGCCGCCAGGAGATGCGGATTGCAGCTGGAGATCGCGAAAAAGCACCTCTTCCATCCCGCGGTTCTTATAGTTATGGATGCTGCGCCCATAGATGCGTAGGGTCAATATTTTGTCCTGCTGTCCCAGCGCGTTGCCGATCTGCTCCCGGGCGGACTGAACCCGCTGCTCATATCGGCGAATCCACTGCCCGGCCTTGTCTTCTCTGTTTAAAAAACGGCCAATCCGCTGTAGCTGGTCCCGCCAATGGTCTTGTGCCGCTACGATGAGCGAGGGGGCGATCTCATTCATTTTCGCTATTTCCATGGAAGTAAGCTGGTCCGTACCAATGATCGCATCGGGCCGGGCCTGCACCAGCTTGCCCAGATTCACTTCGAACGGAACCTGGTCGTAGGGAGCGGTAAGATGGAGATGGAAGCGAATCTTCGTTCGCAGAGCGTAGTAATAATGAGGCGTCCACTTCGGATCGAGAGGCGCCGCCGCCGGTACGATATCCAGCGCAAGCAGCTGCCCGATTGCCGAAGAGGAGCAGGCGGCGATGTGCCGTCTCGCGTCCTTCGCGAAGTCGGACGGCGACACGCCGACTTCTTTCTTGAATTTGCGGCTAAAGTAGAATTCATCCTTATATCCGACCTTCAAGGCAATATCCCTTAGACGTGCTTCGGATTCGGCCAAATATCGCTTCGCATGGTTGATGCGCACGCTCGTCAAGTAATCCATCGCGCTAATGCCGTAGGTTTTCTTGAACAGATCGACAAAATATTTGGGGCTGATATTGGCCATCTTCGCCAATTGAGCGATCGACAGAGGCTCGTCATAATGCTGGTCCATAAATTCCTTGATCACGTTCAAATCAGTTTTTCGGCTCCGGAACGGCGTCCGCAAGCTATTGTCTCCCGGCTGCTCTTTTTTGGAAACCATGGGGAACCTCCTCCTGCTAATAGTAAGATGAGCATAAAGCACAGAATGGAAGTTTCATCCAATTTTTGATAATGATAATCATTATCATCGATTAAATTACCATAAGCCCTTGCCTCCGTCAATCAAAATATGGAAGAATCCTGACCGCGAACCATCGAATGGGATGTGTTTTGGTCGGCGACAATAGCGGAAGACGATATAAAGCAAAAATCTCCCTTAGAGGGAGAGAGACGCCTGTGACGGGCAAATCTTTCATCATCGGTCTACCTTCGGTCGATGAAAATATGACGGCGATCGCCGTCATATTTTCAAGATAGCGCATCATTTGAAATGGGGAATGGGATCGAGAGGATGTCCATCATTTTTCGGTAATCCATTGTCGAGTCAACGATTGGCGACTGTTCTGTCGAAGAACAGACAGCCATTTTGTACATTTCGTCCATTGGATACAGTTTGAGATAACAGCTGGGATTGGAGATCTCATCACCGGATAAAAGATAATGCCCGTTAGCGGAATTTCGGAAAAATATGGTACGAAATGGGATCGACAGGCCTCTGCCATCCCACTTGACGTAGCTTTCTTTCAAAGTCCAACGTTCAAAAAAATAAACTCGCTGTTCTTCTTCATGTTTCGCGTCAAACTCGCTCAGCTCCATGTCGGAAAGGCACTGAACGGCCAAATTTCGGTCCACATGTTGAATTTGTTCAACATCGATGCCCACTTCCCCCTCATCCACGGCGCACGCTACCCATCTGCCGGAATGCGTCCAATTGACGTATAATCGATCGAGCGGCGAGCCTAATCTAGGCTTCCCGTATTGATTTTTGGTAAAGACGATGTCTTTCGCCGGGATGCCCGTTCGTGCGGAAATCATCCAGCGCGCCAACAGCTCCGCGAAGAGAGAGCGGATTCGATCTTCCTGCCTGTGAAACTTCATTATTTTTACTCGCTTATCCGCATCCACATAGGATAGAAGCGCTGAAAGCACAGCCTCGTCCAGCGACTGAGGCACCTGCATTTTGCAAATTTGAAGCATAGGTTCCTCCAGGTTATTTCAATTTAATCGATGCTCCGATTCAACGTTCCGACTTGTTGCACAGCGAATGGCAGTCTGCCGAATGGGCGTAAATCCGTACTTTGCCGATACCACCGCGCCATCAGGATATAACGCAAGAATACCATCGTCGAAGTCCAGGTTTTACGGCATAAAGAAAACACCGAAAACCCCTGGAAACACGCGGTCGTTTCCTTGTCGACACGCCGATTTGAAAGCCCCAAAAAGAGAATCCGCAAACCACGCCGCCTTCGACCACAGGGAGGCTGCATTATGGTCTCCAACCGGGGCAAAACCGGGCTTAAGCGGCCACCTTCATTGAACTGAAGACACATTGATTCATTTGATCGATCAAAACATCTTCATATTTATCAATATAACCTTAAAATTGTTGGAAAGACTGAGAATTCTTTGTAATACCCTGCGTACTACCTGTGATTCCATGGTATTTGTGCCCTACTGCTGAAAGTGCTTGAAGCTTAAAGCTACTATCATTGTAAAAGAAGTTATAGTAATTATCGTATGCTCCAGCACATTCGAAGCCTGAACAATTCGTTGTGGAACTTGCTACTTTGGAATTTTTTGTAAGTTAATCACCCTCCGCCAAGTTATCCGCACCTTCAATGGGTACGATTTGAATTTTTTGACCAGATGGAGCATTAGGATTTACGCGAAGTTCATATTGCTTTTGACATGGTTTTTAACATCCGATTCATTCGACAGTTTCTTATCTTTGCTTTTAACGGCCTTTATTGCTTTGGGCTGATCGAATTCCTTTTTGCTTTCAGAAGCTTTCGCTTTACCAGTCGAATAATCATTTTCGTAGACTACTTTTTGGCTAACCGATTTGATGAAGTTGCCATTCTCATCGTAGTAATCCTCAACGATTTCTGACTCAGTCTTGCTTATATTGCCTGATTCATAAAAAGTAGTGACAGTGTTTACATCTTTGAATCCCGTTTCCTCATAGACGCCTATGACGAGCGCTTCCTTACGTCATCGGTCGTCACCTGCGGTGTTGAAATTTTGTCGGCGTATATCGCCAAATTTTCAAGATAGAAACCCTCGGCATTCTTCGTGTCGGAGAGTGTGTCGACTCTAAACGACTCGATCATCTCATTGACGACCGCCGGTTTTGTTTCTGCCTTAGTTGCAGTGGCCAGGGGGTAACGTTAAAAAGCATAACAGAAGCCGGTGTAACAGACATAATCCTTCCAATCGTTGATTTCAACTTCATTCCAATTATCCTCCTCTTGTGTTATAATATGTATATTGCGATCACATTACAAACCGAAATCTACTATTTGTAAAATAGTAGGAAAAGGAGTTTTTTTGAAGTACTATTTCATGCTGGTAGGTTCAATCTTTATGATTCTATTCGCCTGTTTGAGTGCATATTTCAAATGGAATCCTGGAGTTGGTCCAGTTGGAAATGGTCCAGATTATGATGCAATCATATGGCAACTGATTAAAAGACTGATCATAAGTCTCGCTTTCCTTTGCCTCGCCATTTATTATGATTCTAAAGAACAAGAAAAAAAACCTATGCCGAATGTAGATGAATAAATCCTACCGTTAGACACAGCAATCTGAGGCTATCTTAAGGATCCCAGCCTTTAGACATCCTAAATCAAGCTTTGAAAACAGTATCGACGATAAAATACTGTACTATTGATCAGTTGACCTTGAGCAAAATATCATAGAGACTTTGATTAAAAAAATTATGACTTATCGCAAACGCCTGACTTTTCCGCATTTTGTCGTCAGTTGAGCGAAATAGACAATGATTCCGGGAAATGGTACATTAGAAAATAATAAGAGGCAGGAAAAGATACATTTAGTAATTCAGTAAAGGGAACATCGGCAGGATATTTGGAAATTCGTTATGTTCGAAATAACTAAAAAAACCTTCGAACGGCCAGCGGAAAGGAGCTTCTCCTTCCTGCCAGCCGCTCGAAGGCTTGAAGCGCAGGTGCTTTATTTCGACAATGCGTTCAGGCGCTTGGCCAGACGCGATTTTTTACGGTTTGCGGCGTTCTTATGAATCAGGCCTTTCGTAACGGCCTTGTCCAGCTTCTTTTGCGCCAGGATGAGAGCTTCCTTCGAAGCTTCCGCGTTGCCGCCGGCAACCGTCGTCTCGTACGCCTTAATGGCCGTACGCAGCGCCGACTTTTGCGAAGCGTTGCGAAGGCGTTTTTTTTCGCTCGTTTTAACCCGTTTGACCGCAGACTTTATATTCGGCATGTGTGTCTTTCACCTCGTATGATTTCTTTCCCATTCACAAGCAAACATTGTTAATCTTATCATCTTGCCTATCTAAAATCAATAGAAACGATGTCGAAAATTGCGCCTGCTACTGTTCCAATTCATTGATTTGGGCGCAAATCGCAGCCTCGCTCCAGACCGGATTGACATAGCCCGCAGGTGCGTTCAGGTAAGCGAGCCAAACTTGCTCGTAACCAGCAGCTTCCCGGGCTGCAGCGCAGGCGGCTTCCGGAGTCTGCCCCTGAAGCTGAGCGTTCAGCCTCTCCTTACGCAGTTGGGCAAACTGCTTGACGACACGATCAAATGCTTGTTCCTGCTCGGCAGAGAGATCTGCTCCTTCGATCCACTCGCCTCCGAATATGAACATGTAGTCCCGGTAAGAGTGCGTTGCCATTTCCGCAGCCTCGCCGTAGAGCTGCAGCGCTTTGTCGGCATGCCCGTGCGCCTCCGCCCACAATCCGTCGATCAGGCGATGATAAGGGGTGGGAGAGTCCGCAAACGTACGGTCGACGCGCTTTACCGCACCGTCTGCGACCGCGTACATGTCGGTATACTCTCTCTGCCACGGTCCCGCACCGGCAGAGCCGATCAAGCCTCCGGTCAGCGCCAACTTCCCGCCGGACACACCAGCCTCGGACACATTGGGGATGGATGCCTCCCCCTTCAGCGGCCGGAGCGCACCGTCCGCCCATGCGGAAGCCGTATACGTCGAAACCGTCGTATGCGCCCCGCTGACATGCGATACCCACACCGCCTCAGGTTTGCCGTCGCCGGTCAGATCCTCCACCGCCACAAGCTCGGCCTTGCCGAAGCTTTCGTCCGGAAACGCAAAGTGATCGAGGGCATACTTGCCGTCCCGATAGCTTATTGCGATTCCGTAAGCGCGGCGCTGTGCCGTCCCGCCGTCCTGCTCGTCGATTCGATTCTCGCGAAGCACAGCGAGCCATTCATTGCGGAGTCCATCGCCATCGAGATCGGCTTGCACGATCCGGGCAGGCTCGCGCGAGGAATCGTAGCGGGCGGCAGCGGCCTCGAGCCATTCCGTCATCCGGTCCGGCGGCTCCTGCAGCTTGCCGAGCTCCTCTGTAAGCCTTGCGGGCAACGGGAGCGGCTTCGCCTCAGATAAGGCCGGCTGCGCGGCCGCATGCCCCTGCGCCGCTGCCCCTTCTGCCGCCGCTGCCGGCGCTTCCCCCAGCTCCGACGAAGCTTGTATGGCCAGGGAGGCCAGCAGCAGGATCGCCGCCAATATCCCCGCGCCGACAGAAAGCTTGCGGTATTTTCTCATGCACATGCAGCCCCTCTCTAAGCACTATACCAATGAGACGCGGCTTGGAGAGGATAAGTTCAATAGGGCCGTAATCGGGAACGAAGGACGCAGCGCCCCAGCGCCCCCTCAACAAAGAACCCGGCCAAAGCCGGGTTCCTGCGCGGATTCCGTTATACCATCATTTTGCAAATGTCGTTGGTGAATTCGACCGGATCTTGAATCGGCAGCCCTTCGATCAGCAGCGCCTGATTGTACAGCAGGTTCGTGTAGAGCGCGAGCTTCTCCTTGTCCTGGGCAAAGGCCGCTTTGAGCGATTGGAATACATCGTGATTGACGTTGATTTCCAGCACTTTGTCGGCTTTCACGTCCTGGCCGTTCGGCATCGCCTGCAGCACTTTTTCCATCTCGATCGACAGCTCGCCTTCCGACGACAGGCATACCGGGTGGGACTTCAGCCGCTTGGACGCCTTCACCTGCTTCACCTTGTCCTTCAGCACGTCCTTCATGAACTCGAAGAGCTCCTTGTTCTCGCTCTCCTCCGCCTCGGCCGCCTTGTCAGCTTCGTCCGCCTCGATCCCGAGATCGCCGCTGGACACCGATTTGAACTCCTTATCCTTGTATTTCAGCAGCATCTTGATAGCGAATTCGTCGATATCGTCCGTGAAGTACAAAATTTCGTAACCCTTGTCGGCAACGAGCTCGGTCTGCGGCAGCTTGTCGATACGCTCGATCGATTCGCCGGTTGCGTAGTAGATATATTTTTGCTCCTCGGGCATTCTCGAGACGTATTCGTCCAAGGTAACCTGCTTCTTCTCCTTGGAGGAATAAAACAGCAACAGGTCCTGCAGCTCCTCCTTGTTCGTGCCGTAATCGCTGTAAACGCCGTATTTGAGCGTGCGGCCGAACGCCTTGTAGAACTGCTCGTATTTCTCCCGCTCGTCCTTCAGCATGCTTTGCAGCAGGCCTTTGATTTTGTTCTTGATGTTTTTGGCGATCAGCTTAAGCTGCCGGTCATGCTGCAGCATCTCCCGCGAAATGTTCAGCGACAAATCCTCCGAATCGACCATTCCCTTGACGAAGCTGAAATAGTCGGGAAGCAGGTCCGGACACTTGTTCATGATCAGGACGCCGTTCGAGTACAGCTCGAGCCCTTTCTCGTATTCCTTCGTATAATAGTCGAACGGCATCTGCTCGGGAATGAACAGAATCGCGTTGTAGACGACCGCCCCGTCGGCGCTGATATGAAGATGCTTCAGCGGCTTGTCGAAGCCGTATCTTTTCTCGAAATAGAAATTATCATAGTCTTCCTGCTTCAGCTCGTTCTTGTTCTTCCGCCAGATCGGGACCATGCTGTTGATGGTCTCTTCTTCCACGACTTCCTCGAATTCGTTCTCGCTGCCCTCCTTGGGCTTGCTCCGCTTGACATCCATCTTGATCGGATAGCGGATGAAATCCGAATATTTCTTAATAATCGACCTTAAGCGGTACTCTTCCAAATATTCGTCGTATTGATCGTCCTCGGTATTGGGCTTGATTCGGAGAATAATGTCCGTACCGGGCGTCGCTTTCTCGCTGGGCACGATCGTGTAGCCGTCCGCGCCCGACGACTCCCACTTGTAAGCCTCGTCGCTGCCCAGCGCCCGGCTGATTACAGTGACGACATCCGCAACCATGAAGGCGGAGTAGAAGCCGACCCCGAACTGGCCGATGATATTGTGCCCGTCCTTCAGCTCGTTCTCGTTCTTGAAGGCAAGCGAGCCGCTCTTGGCGATGACGCCGAGGTTGTTCTCAAGCTCCTCCTTCGTCATGCCGATCCCCGTGTCGGAAATCGTGAGCGTGCGGTTCGCCTTGTCCGGCGTTATTTTGATATAGTAATCGTCTTTATTGAAAACAAGCTGATCGTCCGTGAGCGCCCGGTAATAAATTTTGTCGATGGCGTCGCTCGCATTCGAGATCAGCTCCCGCAAAAAGATCTCCCGCTGCGTATAAATGGAGTTGATCATCATCTCCAGCAGCCGTTTCGATTCCGCCTTGAACTGTTTCTTGGCCATGAATACGTTTCCCTCCATCGGTTTAACGTTTTGTCAGGTTAAAGGGCCTTGCCGCGGACCCGAAAATTTAGCACTCAGTGAGATGGAGTGCTAACACTTCTTTTTATATACCATATCCGAATTTTTGGTGTCAATATGCGAGGCGGATTGGCCGTGGACCATTCTGCTATTCCAGCATAAATATTGTCAAAATCTATAAATATGGTAAAATTTCAAAGGATCTATCTAGAGGAGCTACATAATATAAAGAGAGGGGATTGCAAAATGAGAGTATGGAAAACAGCGCTTATTGGAGCCGCATTGGTCTGCTTCGTCTTCTCATCCGCCAGCTACGCTCATCCCGGCAGGACAGACGCGCGAGGCGGCCATACGTGCAGGACCAACTGCGAAAAGTGGGGGCTCGATTACGGGGAATATCACTATCATAACGGCTCTGGTTCCAGTTCTTCCAAAAGCAGCTCGAAGTCGTCGGCTCCCAAGCAATCGTCGGCGCCGGCCCCGGCGACATCGACCCCGGCGGCACCAGCGGTACCTAAAGGCGCCGTCAAGGTTGCGAAGCCATCCTTCGCAGTCTACATTCACGACCAGCAAATTCCGAATGCTTCGGTCAAGTACCCTGTCATCGAATACAAGGACATCACGTATTTCCCGATGACGTGGAACTACGCGCAGGCGCTTGGCCTGGAGCTGCAATGGGATGCGGCGACGGGATTGGCGATCGGCACGACCGATTCGGAACCAGCCAAGCTACAGTTGGACACAGGCGCCTCTGCCGACAGCAGCTATGCGACGATGCCGACCTTCCCCATTCGTGTAAACGGCGTCCAAATCGACAACACCAACGAGCCGTATCCTGTTTTGGTATACAACGACATTACTTATTTCCCGATGACCTGGCATTTCGCCGTGGAGGAACTGGGGCTTACGATCAAGTTTGAGAACGATGCGTTTTATATATCGAAATAGTGCGTTCCGCATGTCCGGGGACGGATTCTCATGAAGCAAGGGCTATCTCTGGCAGCAATGCAAGAGAATAGCCCTTCCTTTAGACAGGTTAATTACCCCTCATACAGTCTCTTCCACCGCTCCAGCTTCTGCCGCATCGTCTCCCGGTAAGCCCGCGGCTCCAAGATTTCCGCATCGGGGCCGTACTGGCTGAGCCAGTTCAAAAATTCGCGGTCGTGGTTGACCGTCACTTCAAACAGCAACCCGCCATCCTGGAGCCGCGTTATTTTGGGCCTTAAGATCAGCTCTTCCTCCAACACATAGCGGGCCACATCCTTGTGAAACTTGATCTTGAAACGGATGTACTCGCTGCCGCGTTCGATGGACCATGTGTTTTTCAAGTACGCCTTCAGGTTGAAGTCGCCTTTGTCGAAAGTGCGGTTCAGCAGCGTGACCTTGCGAAACCTGCTGATGCGAAACGTGCGGAAAGCGGAGGCCGTATGACAGTAGCCGATCAGGTAGAACCGGTGGTCTCTCGGCACGAGATAATAAGGATCGATATCCCGGGACGATTCCTCATCGCGGCTTTGCGTGTAATACACGGTGCGGATCGTCTGTTGGGACAGGGCGGCCCGAATAATATCGGATAAAAACGAATTTTGGCGCTTGCGGTGGGCTGGCGTCCCCATCTGGATCACACCCGCCACATGCTGCAAAATATCGGTCCGCCTCGACTGCTCCTTGCGGTGGGTAGCCATCACCTTCTCGTATGCGGAATCGAAGCCTTCCGGCAGCAGCGGCTGAAACTGCTCGAGCACGGAAGGCAGCGCGGAGAATGCCAGCGCCTCCTGCTCCGTCCAATCGAGCGGATACATGGCAAAATTGCTGACGAACGCGTACCCTTTGCCGTGCCCTAAATTCGATATCGGCAAATTCATTGCCGATAACGCATCGATATCGCGGTAAATGGTCCGTTCGACGACCTCGCAGCGCTCGGCCAGTTCTTTGGCCATGATGCCGGGCCGGGATTGAATCAGGTTAATAATGCGCATCAGACGAATCAATCGCTCGTTCACAGAAGCAGCTCCCCCTTATCATTCATCGGAATGCACATTATAGTTCATTCGACCCATGACAAGGGAACTCCTCCCTGTGATCTCAAATGTTCAAGGTTGGCTGCGGATCGGAACGGTCCGTGCCTGATTCCGCCCCGCTTATCGCTGAACCCCGGCTGCCATTGCCGTCTTCGTCAGCAGCCCGTGCAGCATCCGATGCGACTCCCGGCTGCGCCCGCACGCTTCGCGGATGGCCGATGCGGACTGGACGAACGGCCCCGGCTCCGTCAGCTCGCTTTCCCATTCCGTGAGCATCCGGCCGATGCAGGAGGGCGTCGCCTCCAGGTGAAACTGAAGGGCGAGAACATGATCGCTGTACGCGAAAGCCTGCTCGCCGCAGCCCTCGGAGCGGGCCAGCCTGACTGCCCCATGCGGCAAATCGTAGGTATCCGCATGCCATTGAAACGAGTAAAACCGCTCGGGCATGCCTTCAAACAGCGGGTGCTTCTCCGTCGTGCGGGCGATCGGATGCCAGCCGATTTCCTTGTGCTTGTGCCGGTATACGCGGCCGCCGAGCACATCCGCCAGCATTTGCGCCCCCAGGCAAATGCCGAGCACGCCGATCTCCCGCCGGATCGCCTGCTCGACCCAGCGCTTCTCCGCCTTCAGCCACGGGCATTCCGCTTCATCGTATACGCTCATCGGCCCGCCCATAATGACCAGCAGCTCCGTCTGCTCCAGCCATTCCGCGCGCACGCCTGCGGAAGGATCGGCCACTGTAAGACGATGCCCGTTCAGCGCGGCCCACTGCGCGATCGCCTGCGGGTCGTCGAAATCAAAATGTTTGAATGCCAGGATGTTCAAGAGCAACCCCTCCAATCCTTGTGTAATATTATATAACACTAACGGTCACTATGATAACAAATTTTTTCATAGTTTTCGCAAAATGCGCTACCGCGTGTTATATTTACACAAAGATTGAAAAAGGCCATTTCCTTCCAATAAGCAATTCGGGGAATTGAGAGTCACGAAATCTAACAAAGCATCTTCAGAGGTTGTTTCAGGGATAAGTGGGTGCGGTTTTAGCAGGCGGGGCAATCAACCATATTTGCGGCTCAATGTTGTAGAACGTGCAACATTTCGGGCGATGCTCCCGGGTTTGGAGTCAATCTCGCCCAAATTGTTGCACAAAATACTACATTCCCCTTCCTCTTGCACGAAAGACACGGAAAATGTTGTATTTTTTGCAGGATTCACCGCCTCATCGCGGGAACGAGGCCGCACAGGTTGACCCCCGGACGACCAGCTCCGGCCGGAGCACGATCCGCTGCCGGGCGGCATCGTCTTCGGTCAGCTTCTCGATCAGCCGCTGAAAAGCCTGCTTCCCCATGCCGGCGATCGGCTGCGCCACGGTCGTCAGCGGCGGGTCGGTTACCTCCGCCAAAATCGTATTGTCGAAGCCGACAATGGACAGCTCCTCGGGCACGCGAACCCCCAGCTCTTTGGCCCCCTGCATCGCGCCGATCGCCAGCAGGTCGTTGCAGCAGAACAGAGCCGTCGGCTTCTCCGGGCGGCCGAGCAAAGCGAGCGCAGCGCGCTTTCCTTCCTCCACCTTATGCTCGCAGATGACGATATCCGCATCGTCAAACGGAATTTGCCGTTCGGCCAGCGCCTGTTTGAAGCCGCGGAGCCGCTCCCGGCTGCTGCTCACCTTCCGATTCTCCGAGAGGACGGCCATGCGCCGGTGCCCCAATTCCGCCAAATGCCGTCCGGCCATCATGCCGCCAACGTAATCGTCGGCAACGACCGCATCGACGCTCAAGGCGTCATTTTCGCGGGAAAGCATGACGATGGGGACGTTTCTCGCCTCGAGGCCTGCCAGGATGTCCGGGTTATCGACGCCGGTGGCGATAATCATGCCGTCGACGCTCTTTTGCTCCAGCAGGGAAATGTAGCGCTCGACGCGCTCATCCTTGTTGTCCGTGCTGCAAATGATGACGCTGTAGCCGGACAGATGCGCCTGGTCCTCGATCGCTCTGGCGACTTCGGCAAAGAAAGGGTTGGAGATATCCGGGATAAGCAGACCGAGCGTGTACGTTTTTTTGCCCATCAGGGCGGAGGCGATCACGCTGGGCTGGTAATTCAATTTTTTCATGATTTCAAAAATCTGCTCTCGCTTCTTGCTGCTCACTTTGCCTTTTCCGTTAATGGCATTGGAGACGGTGGCGATGGATACGCCCGCTTCCTTGGCTACGTCATATATGGTCGCTTTCATCATCGTTCCCCTGATAAAATTACAAGCCTGTGACAAGCGAGTCCTTCTTCATCGGTCGTCACTTGCGGTATCGACAATTCAGGGGATGAACATGTCATCCCCTTTGCCTGTAATTATGAGCGGTTAAGCGGCATTTTGCAAGCTTGCCGTCCTTCACTTCCGGTTAGGCTGCATCAGCCATTCGTGGTCGGGATCGTTGCGGAACTTCCAGGTGCGGCTCGGCCCGGCCATGACATTCAAATAGTACACATCGTAGCCGGGGGGCGCGGATACCGGATGATAGCCCCGCGGCACGAGCACGGCCTCGCTGTCCTTGACGATCAGCGTTTCGTCCAGGGAGCGGTCGTCGGTATATACCCGCTGCACGGCAAAGCCCTGCTGCGGCGCGATTCGATAATAGTACGTCTCCTCCAGCAGCGATTCCTCCGGCAGGGCGTCCCTGTCATGCTTGTGGGGCGGATAGCTGGACCAGTGGCCGCCCGGCGTGAACACCTCGACCACGAGAAGGCTGTCCGCCGGCTCCTGCTCCGGCAAAATATTGTGAATGCGCCGCTCCATGCTGCCGGAGCCGCGAATTTCCGTGCCGACCTGCTCCGGCGCGATCAGCCGGGCCTCATGGCCCCCGCGTCCGGGCGCGGAGCAAACCGCCAGCTCCGCATCGACAAGCGCCTCTACCCGGTAACGCTCCCCGCTCGGGACATAGACGGAATACGGCGGCATCTGCTCGAATACGCTCATGCGCCGGCCGATGTCCAGCCACTGCTCGCCGCCGGCAAACGCATTCGCCCTGCCGCTCAAGAGCACCAGGCAAACTTCGCGGTCGTCGGTATGGCGTTCCAAAGCTTGCCCCGCCGTCAGCCGGACCACTTCAAAGCCGACGTACGTCCACCCTGCCGACTCCGGCGTAATCGAAAGGATCGTGCCGTCCGGACCGGCGGGCAGCTTGGGCTTGACGATAAGCTGTGCCATGCGATATTCCCTCCTTAAAAATGCCGCCGACCAGTAGCTGACGCCTTCGGTGCCGGCTGCCGGCGGCGGTTGAAGAAATCGGGTTTCCGAATAATAGGAATTCCCCCGTCAGATTGGAGCATACTCCCGGCGCAATTCGTCCAGCTCGCTGAGCTTGACAGCCCGCTGCAGCTTGCAGGACAGCTTGGCGGCAAGCGCGATTCTCTCCGCCTGCAGCCCGTCCTCGCCGCTGACCGGCACTGGCGCGCCGCTGAGCAGGCTGTCGATGAACTGCTGCGCTTCCTCCACATAAGCCTGGGCATAGCGCTCCAGGAAAAAATGCAGCGGCTTGTCGTACGCGATGCCTTCCGCCGTGCTGATCACCGCCGTATTCGGGTGATCGTTGGCCGTCGCCACGCTGCCTTTCGAGCCGAATACCTCGACCCGCTGGTCATAACCGTACACGGCCCGGCGGCTGTTGTCGATGACGCCGAGCGCTCCGTTTGCGAATCTCAGCGTGATCAGCGCCGTATCGATATCGCCGCATTCGGCGAATACCGGGTCGATCAGCACACTGCCCTGCGCGTACACTTCGACGACCTCGCTGCCCGACACGTAGCGGGCCATATCGAAATCGTGGATCGCCATGTCCATGAACAGGCCGCCGGAGCGCTCGATGTATTCCTTCGGCGGCGGGCCCGGATCGCGCGACGTAATCTTGATGATATGCGGCTCGCCGATCGCGCCGCCGGCCACATGCTCCCTCACGCGCCTGAAATTATGGTCGAACCGCCGGTTGAAGCCGACCTGCAGCTTCACGCCCGCCTGTCTTACCGCCGCGAGCGCTTCCTCCGTTTGCCCGATATCCATGCTGATCGGCTTTTCGCAAAAAATATGCTTGCCGGCCTGCGCCGCCTGCTTGATGAGCGGGACATGCGTATCGGTGGAAGAGCAGATGAATACCGCGTCGATCTCCGGATGGTTAATGATCTCGGCGCTGTCCTGCGCGAGCAGGCCGATCCCCCGTTCCGCCGCCCAAGCTTCCAGCTCGGCTCCGGCATACAGATCGCTGATCGCCGCGATTCGCGCATGCGGATGGCGAAGCAGGTTGTCGGCGTGGATTTTGCCGATGCGGCCTGCGCCGATCACCCCGATTGTGATCTTGTTCATCGCTGCTGTGCCTCCTGTTTCTTTCCCGAGCTGCCGAACAGGCGCATTTTCGCTTTCACTGCCGCCTTGATGGCCTCCCGCGCCGGAATCAAATAATGTCTCGGATCGTACGCTTCCGGATGGTCCTGAAGATACGCTCGAATCGCCGCCGTGCACGCCATCTGGTTGTCGGTGTTGACGTTAATCTTGGCGGTGCCCAGCGAGATGGCTTGCCGAATCTCCTCGTCCGGCAAGCCGCTTCCGCCGTGCAGGACGAGCGGCAGCCCGGTGAGCCGCTGAATCTCGCCCATCCGCTCGAAGCCGAGCCTCGGCTGGCCGCGATACGGCCCGTGCACCGAGCCGAGCGCGGGCGCCAGGCAGTCGATGCCCGTCTCCCGGACGAGCCGGACGCATTCCTCGGGAACCGCGTACATCGCCTCCGCTTCCTCGACGACGAGATCGTCCTCGCGCCCCGTAATCCGGCCGAGCTCCGCCTCGACGGACGCGCCGAGCGCGTGAGCCGCCTCCGTCACCCGGGCCGTTACGGCAATATTGCGCTCCAGCTCGTGGTGCGAGGCGTCGATCATGACCGAGGTGAAGCCTGCGTGCAGCGCGCGAAGGCAGACGTCGTACGTCGAGCCGTGATCGAGGTGGAGCGCAACCGGAACGCTGATTTCGTCGTATTCGATCAGCCCCTTCACCATTTCCGCAATAGTGCGGAGCCCGCCCATGTAAGAAATATAAGCTTCGCTGACCCCGAGAATGACGGGGGCCTGCTCCTCCTCCGCCGCCTGCAAAATCGCCTGCGTAAACTCCAGATTGTTCAGGTTGAACTGCCCGACGGCATAGCGTCCTTCGAGCGCCCGGTTCAACATCGCCGACATGCTTACAAGTGTCATGCCTTAAGGTCCCTCCGCCTATCGGTGCAGGCGCCGCCGTTACCAGCGGGCCGTCACCATTTTTTTGCGCGTGTAAAATTCGACGCCGTCCGTGCCGTTGGCATGCAGATCGCCGTAGAACGATTTTTTCCAGCCGGAGAACGGGAAGAACGCCATCGGGGCCGGTACGCCCAGGTTGATGCCGAGCATGCCGGCGTCGATCGTCTCGCGGAACTGCCGCATCGCCGCGCCGCTCTTCGTAAACAGGCAGGCGCCGTTGGCGAATTCCGAGCGGTTCGCCAGCTCGATCGCTTCCTCCAGCGTCGCTGCGCGGGCGATGGACAGGACCGGGGCGAAAATTTCATCCTGCCATATTTTCATGCCGCACTGCACCTGGTCGAACAGCGTCGGGCCAACAAAATAGCCCCGGCCTTCCGCCGCCGCATCCTTTCGGCCGTCGCGGACGAGCAGCGCGCCTTCCTTTTCCCCGATATCGATATAGCTCAGCGTCCGCTCCTTATGCGACGCGCGGATGACCGGCCCCAGGAAGACGCCTTCCTCCATGCCATTGCCGATCTTGATCCGGTCCGCCGCCTCCGTCAGCCTGCGCACCAGCTCGTCGCCGATGTCGCCGACGGCGACGACGACGGAGCAGGCCATGCAGCGCTCGCCGGCGGAGCCGAACGCGGCATTGATAATCTCTTTGACCGCCAGATCGAGGTCGGCGTCCGGCATGACGATGGAATGGTTCTTCGCCCCGGCCAGCGCCTGGACGCGCTTCCCGTGTGCGGACGCCGTCTTGTACACGTACTCCGCGACCGGCTGCGAGCCGACGAAGGAGATGGCGGCGATGTCGGGATGCTCAAGCAGGCCGTTCACGACGTCATGGGCGCCGTGGACGATGTTCAGGACGCCTGCCGGAAGCCCCGCCTCGTGAAACAGCTCGGCCAGCCGGCCCGCAAGCAGCGGCGTGCGCTCGGACGGCTTCAGCACGAACGTGTTGCCGCAGGCAATCGCCAGCGGGAACATCCAGCAGGGCACCATCATCGGGAAGTTGAACGGCGTGATGCCGCAGGCAACGCCGATCGGATAGCGGTACATGCCGGACTCCAGATTGGTGGCGATATCGGGCAGCTGCCTGCCCATCATCAGATGCGGCGCGCCGGCGGCGAACTCGACGCATTCGATCCCGCGCTGCACTTCGCCGTATGCCTCGGTGTAGCTTTTGCCGTTCTCCTGCGTCACGAGCCGGGCCAGCTCGTCCCAATGCTGCACAAGCAGCTGCTGGAATTTGAACAAAATGCGGGCCCGGCGCGGCACCGGCGTGCGGCTCCACGTCTTGAACGCTTCTTTGGCGGTCTGCACGGCGGCGTCCACATCCTCTCGGGCCGACAAAGGCACGGAGGCGAGACTCTCTTCGGTGGCGGGGTTGTATACGGTCTCGCTGCGGTCTGTGTGCGCGGCGACCCATTGTCCGCCGATCCAGTTTTTCAACATTTGCGTCATGGTGAACAACCCTCTCTGCATAGATTGGAGGCCAGTGACGGCCGATGCTTTCCGAGCATTCGAAGCCCATGCACAGCGGCCGTCCTCTGCGGCTATGGGACATGCTTGCCGGCGGCTGCCGTCAAACGACGATTTCTCCGCGCTCGCAGCGGTCGATATAATCGCGAACCTGCCCGGCGCTCGGCATGGCGTCGGAGCAGCTGTGGCTGGAGATGACGATGCAGGCGGCGGCGCTGCCGAACTCCATGCTGCGCTCCAGCGTCCAGCCCTGCATCAGCCCGTACAGAAAGCCCGCCGCATAGGCGTCGCCCGCGCCGAACGTCTTGACGACTTTGGCCGGGAACGTTTTGGCGCGATGGCTTGCGCCGTCTTTCGTATAGGCGATCGAGCCGTCCTTGCCGTGCTTGATGATGACGATCTTCGCCGCATGCTCGAACCAGCGGCCCGCGGTCCACTCGTCGCTGCGGTCGGGATTGCGCTCGAACCGCTCCATCATGTCGAATTCCTCGCGCGTTCCGAGGATGACATCGCATTTTTCCGCCGCCAGATTGTAATACACCGCCGTTTCTTCTGCGGATGTCCAGGTGTACGGCCGATAATCCAGATCGAAGGCAATGGCGGTGCCATGCTTCTTCGCGTAGCGCAGCGCCTGGAACACCGCTTCCCGGGAAGGGCTGGCCGCAAGCGCCGTGCCGGAGATCAGCAGCAGCTTGGTGCGGGCGATCAGCTCCTCGCTCACTTCGCCCGGCTCCAGCTTCAGATCGGCGGCGTTATCGCGGTACATGAGGATGCTGCAGTCCGTCGGGCTTTTGATTTCCGTAAAAGCAAGCCCCGTCACGGCGCCGGTGCAGTCGGTGATCACGTTGCTTGTCTCGATGCCGTTTGTCGTCAAATAGTCGCGGATGAACCGGCCCATCTGATCGTCGGCGATTTTGCCGATAAAGGCGGCCGCAAGGCCCAGTCTGGACATGCCGATCGTTATGTTGGCGGGAGAGCCCCCCACATATTTCGTAAACGTGCTCGTCTGCTCCATCGGGCGATGAATTTCGTTGGCGTTCAAGTCGATGCACAGCCTGCCGATCGCCGTGAAATCGACGCTCCGGTTCTCCGGCAGTGAGAGATAGGTCATGGCTTACACCCCCGCTTTCGATTGAATGATGCTGTCGAGATATTGCAATGCCCGGTTCGCGAATTCGTAGGGCGGGCACTTCGCCGGGTCCTGCTCGCCCTCCAGCATCGCCCAGCCGTCGTAGCCGCGGCTAAGCAATTCCCCGATAATCGGCTCGAAATCGAGATCGCCCGTGCCCGGCAAGGTAAAGACGCCCCTGCGGATGCAGGTGATAAAATCGGCCTGCTCCGCTCTCGCCTGCTCGAGCACCGCCGTGCGCACATCCTTCAGATGGATGTAGGCGATGCGGTCGTAATGCTTGCGCAGAACGTCCAGCGGATCGGCCCCTCCGTAATAGGCATGGCCGGTATCATAGAGCAGATACACCAGCTCGGGATCGGTCTGCTCCATCAGCCGGTCGATCTCTTCCGGCCGCTCCACCGCGGTGCCGCCGTGATGATGATAGGTCAGCTTCATGCCGTGCTCCCTGGCCATCGCTCCGGCGGCGTTGAGCCCTTCGGCCAAGCTTCGCCAGCCGGCCTCGTCCAGCCGCAGCACCTCCTTCTCGTGCGGCGTGCGGCGCGGGTCGAAATGCAGCGAGCCGCCGACCTCGCAGGTGCTGATGACGTCGCTCCCCATTTCTTTGAGGAAAAGAATATGATTCCGATATGCCTGAAGCTCCGCTTCGCGGTATGCGGGGTCGGAGAACAGCACGGACTTCCACTGCGAGACGAGCCTCAGCCCCCGCTTGCCGAGCTCCCGCTTCAGCACATCGATCTCGCGCGGATATTTCCGGCCCATCTCGGTTCCTGCAAGACCAAGCCGCTGCATGTCGTCCATAATCTGCTCGTAGGTCGTATCGTCCCCGTGCTCCTTGACGTCCTCGCCGACCCAATTGATCGGATGCGCTCCGATGTGAAACGGTCGCTTAAGCATCGGTTCGTTCCTCCTTTTTGGCTCCCAGATCTGTTCCTGTCAAATCGTTCTTGCCGAGCGAAGCCGCTCCTGCCTGGCCCGGTGCGCCTCCGTCACCTTCTCGCTGACCGATACCTCGGGCACGCCGACGTTCCACCACGACTCGTAGCCGGAAGTGCCCGTTCCGGGGACGACGGATACTTCGATGAGCGTCGTTCCCTTCTCCAGCCTGGCTTGCTCCAAAGCATGCCTCAGCTCCTCGGCGGTCGCCGCCTTGTACGCCTTGGCGCCCAGGCTGCGGGCATGGGCGGCGAAATCGATCGGCATGTAGCCGCCGCTCAGCCGCCCCGTGGACGGCTCCCGGTAGCGGAACTCGTTGCCGAAGCCGTCGCTTCCGTGCTCCCGCTGCAGGTTATGGATACACTGGTAGCCATGATTGTCGAACAGGACAATGGTGATCTTCGTTCCTTCCTGCAGGCTCGTCAGCAGCTCGGAATGAAGCATGAGGTAGCTGCCGTCCCCGACGAACGCGTACACCTCGCGCTCCGGCTCGGCAAGCGCCGCTCCGAACGCTCCGCTGACCTCGTAGCCCATGCAGGAAAACCCGTATTCCATATGATACGTTTTCGGCTCCGACGGCCTCCACAGCCGGTGCAGATCGCCCGGCAGGCTGCCGGCCGCGCAGACGATGACCGCGCCAGGGGCGATCGACTCCTGAAGCACCCCTAAAGCGCGGGTCTGGGCAAGCCCCTGCTCGTGCTCGAGGGCGAAAAGTCTGTCTGTCTCGGCATCCCACCGCCGCTTCAGGCTGGCGATTTCGCCTTCCTCATATGCGCTGCGGTAGTTCGTTGCAGCAAGCTTATCCATTAACGCTTTCAAGCCGAGCTTGGCATCGCCTGTCAGCGCTGCGCCTCCCCATTTGGCCGCATCCGGCGCGTTCACGTTAATATTGACAAACTGGACGCCGGGATGGGCAAAGGCCGATTTGGACGATGTCGTAAAATCGGAATACCGGGTGCCTACGCCGATAATCACGTCCGCTTCCTTGGCCAACGTGTTGGCCGCCAGCGTGCCGGTCACGCCGATCGCCCCGACGTTCAGCGGATGGTCCCAGGGCAGCGAGCTTTTGCCCGCCTGCGTCTCGGCTACCGGAATGCCGAACGCTTCGGCAAACGCGCGCAGCTCCTGAACGGCCGACGCATACAGCACGCCTCCTCCGGCGATGACGAGCGGCCGCTGCTTCCCTTGCAGCAAGGCCGCCGCGCGATCGACCGCTTCCGGCGCCGGCGGCCGGCGATCGATATAATGTATGCGCTTTACAAAAAACGACTCGGGATAATCGTAAGCCTCTGCCTGCACGTCCTGCGGCAGCGCGAGGGTAACAGCCCCCGTCTCGGCCGGGTCGGTCAGCACCCGCATCGCCTGCAGCGCCGCCGTCATCAGCTGCTCGGGGCGCACAATGCGGTCCCAATACTTGCTGACCGCCTTGAACGGATCGTTCGCGGACACGGTGTAATCCGCAGCGACCTCCAGCTGCTGCAGCACCGGATCGGGCTGGCGCGACGCGAAGTTATCGCCGGGCAGCAGCAGCACCGGAATGCGGTTGACGGTAGCCGTCGCTGCCGCCGTTACCATATTCAGCGCGCCCGGCCCGATCGATGTCGTGCAGGCGAATATTTGCCTGCGGTTCTTCTGCTTCGCATACGCCGTCGCCGCATGGACCATGCCCTGCTCGTTTTTGCCCTGAATCGTGACGAGCTGGCCGGGACTGCGCTCCAGCGCCTCGCCGATGCCCGTCACGTTCCCGTGCCCGAAGATCGCCATCACGCCGCGGACGAACTTCGTCTCCTCGCCATCGACGGACACATACTGCGCGTCCAGGAACCGGATCAAAGCCTGGGCCATCGTCAATCGAACGGTAGCCATAACCTGCCTCCTTCAGTAGGTTAAGCGCTTAACGTGAGTTGTAAAAAAATAACGCACTTAATTAGGTTAAGCGCTTTTCCTAAATCATACACTATGGCATTTATAATCTCAATGTTTTTTTCAAATCGCGACGATGTTTTTTACTATTCCTCTGTTTCGCCGGGAAACCTTATGCCGCTTGCGGCATGGACAGCACGCTGGTTGCCTACGTGTTACTCCCGTCCGCCGCTGCGGATCGTCTGATCGTCGCGCGAAGGAGGAAGGAGACCAGCCAGCGCTTGACTTGCATGTATGAGGGCGACGAGCCGCTGTCGCTTGGGCTTTCGGCAGAGAAGTAGCTTCAGCCCGCGGCAACAGAATCCGTGTCGCCGACTGCGCCAGTCACGCCGCGCTTCGATCAGCAGTCGCCCGGATTGCAGCTTCGCCATAGCGCTTCATCCTGCAAGATGGTTCAGCGCTTCCGCCAGCAGCACGATCGTGAGCGACTGGCCGTAGGCCGTCGGGGCGAGCATGATGCTTTTGTAATCTTCCTTGCGCTTGCCTATCGCGGTGCCCGCCGACACGTTCATTACCGTGCCGTCCTCGGCAATATTGCTCATGACCGCTTCGATCGTCTTGAAGCAGCCGTCCGCGTAACGGGCGTCCAGCAGTCCCAGCCGAATTCCTTTGAGAATGCCGGCGGCGATCGCAGCGGAGCCCGACACTTCCGTATAGCTGTCCGGATCGTCCAGCAACGTATGCCAAAGCCCGTTCTTTGCCTGCAAAGACATCAATTTATCCACCTGCGCCCGGTACGTCTCGAAAATGAGACCGTACGAGCGGGTCGGAGCTTCGCGCTGCGTCATGTCGAAATACTCGGGCACCGCGAGAGTAAACCAGCTGTTGCCTCTGCACCAATAAGCCTGGCTAAAATTATGCTTGTTTTTGAAATCGTAACCGTGGTAGAACAGCGCATCGTCCCGGTTGAACAAATACTTGATATGGAGCGCGAACTGCGCGTCCGCTTCGCTCAGCCACGCCGGGTTGTTATGCCGGACGCCCATTTTGGCGGCAAACAGCACAACCATGAACAGGGTGTCGATCCAAATCTCCTGATCGTGAAGCGTCAGCTCCTGCTTCGTATCGCCGGAGGTGACGTGCTGGAAGCCGTTCTCGGCCGTTCTCGGGCATTCGTTTACAAGCCACTCCATCCATTCCAATGAAAGCCCTTTAAATTCGGAGTAGTCCATTAACGTCAGCATAGGAGCTGTCGTATTGATATTTTTCAAAGGCAGTCCCCGGCGCATCTGTTCCTTCGCCCAGCGAACGATGAAATCGTCATAATTGCGCTGCGGATCGCGGCTATGCTCTGCCAGCTTGCGGAGGCCGTACAATCCGACGCCCTGCGGCCAATCCCATTCCTCCATGCCGAAATCTCTCGGGAAGTAGCCCTGTGTTTTTCCGTTTTCCCCCAGGGCCTGCCAGCGATCTTCGTTTTGCGGCCTCTTCAGGTGCAGCAGCTGATCCATGACTTTGCGCAGCGCGAGTTGAACCTGCTCTTTCAATGCCGTTCACTCCTCTGTGTTATGTTGATGAAAGTAAGAAAATAGGTTGATGAGAGTAAGAAAAATAGTTCACGGTTGCTGAGAGTATGGAAAACAGTTCACCGTTGGTGAGAGTATGGAAAACAGTTCACCGTTGATGTGAATAAAGAAAACAGTTGACGGTTGATGTGAATAAGGAAAGAATGTTAAGCGCTTAACTTTTTTTGATAATGATAGCCCTCTTTCCAGTCCATTATGGCCTTTTTCCCGGCAGCTGGACATGGGGCGAGTTTCTGGTAACCGGACACGGATCGGGTTTCTGGTACCTGGACATCGACCGAGTCACGGCCTTCGCCAAATCTGGCCGCGGTTCGTGCGCTGCATCGCGGCACCCGCGCCTGCTGCGCCCGCTTCGGTAGAACATGCGCCTCGCGGCAAAGCGCCTCGCATTCATCCGCCGCGCGCCTTTCGGCCGATTTATTTGCGAGCTTATGCGTTGTATGCGCCTGTATCTGATCGCCTGATCCGCCATATGAGCTTACGGGCGGCTGTTGGCGCATGAGCGCTAATATCTGCATTATAATCGCATTACATCCGCATGAAAAGCATTATTTCGCGTATCGTTAGGGAGCCTGAAGCCTCCGAATCTCTAACGCTTGTGACAAACGCTATTTTGCTGATTTGTGCCCTGATAAAAATGTAACGCTGGCTGGTAGCGCTATTTTGCCAAAAACGCCGAATCGGGCAGCCAAACATGCGGAATAAGGCTGCTCACTTGCCTTACAATTTCAAATCGGTCGTTTCGAGGGAAATAAGCTCTGTGGCTGGCGTTAGCTTAAGGTCTGCCCGGCAAAACAGCACCTTAGGCTAGCGAGCATGAAGAGAAGCTTCGAGCGAAGCACCTTCGCCAGATGAGGCTCCTTCGCCAGATGAGCGGGGTTGCGCTTGAGCAGCAGTTTTGCCTGGTGCAGAAAGTTACACTTCAATTTAACGCTTTAATGCCTTATCGAAACTAAGCTTTCTGGCAGCGCTGAACAAACATGCCCTCGGAGCAGTCCTTTTTCAGAGTGGCCCTTTATTGAGCAAATCTACGCTTTACTGCGAAGGAAGTGTTCAGCCGGCGGCTCCCGAAACCCGCGTTAGTGTGCGAATTCCATGTTAGTGTCCGGACTCCGCATTAGCGCGCGAATTCCATGTTAGTGTCCGGACTCCGCGATCAGCCCCCACGGTAGCGTGCGAATTCCGCATTAGCACGACCCCTCCACAGGTACATGGGGCGACAAATCCTGCAAAAAATGCAACATTTTCCGGCCTCTTCGTACCGGAGGAAGGGTAATGTTGCATTTTGTGCAACAATTTGAGGGCAAATGGCTCCAAATCGAGGATCATCGCCCGAAATGTTGCACATTTTACAACTTTAAGCCGAAAATAGGGTTTATCCCCCCATTTTTGTTGTACAAAATACAACATTTGGTTATCTTGAAAAATTGGACGGAACCCTCCGGCGAATTTTTCAATACCGAAGGTGACGACCGATGACGAAGGAGTCGTTCGTCATAGGCGTCTATCTTGAAAAATTGGACGGAACCCTCCGGCGAATTTTTCAACACCGAAGGTGACGACCGATGACGAAAGGAATCGCTCGTCATAGGCGTCTATCTTGAAAATAGCGCCGGTCCTGCGGCCCATTTTCACCATCTGATGGTGCCGCGCCAGTGGCATGGGCGTCTATCTTGAAAATAGCCCCGGGCCCGCGGCCCAATTTTCACCATCTGATGGTGCTGCGCCAGCGGCATGGGGGTCTATCTTGAAAATAGCGCCGGGCCCGCGGCCCATTTTCACCATCTGATGGTGCTGCGCCAGCGGCATGGGGGTCTATCTTGAAAATGTGGCCGTATACGCCGACAAAATTTCAACACCGAAGGCGACCGCCGATGACGTAAGCATCGCTCGTCATAGGCGTCCACCCTTATCTTATCTCGCCAATACCGCCATACGCCCAAAAATCGCTCGCCAGCGCCTCTACGAACGCTTCCTGATGCACCTTGCGCCCAAGTCCAATCATCTCGGCCGGCAACGGCTCGTCCCACGATACGCGCAGCTTGGCGAGCTTCGCAAGCTCGCTGTCGTCGAAGAGCGGGCCAGGCAGCCTCGCTTGCGCCGCTGACAAATAAGTCTCGCTGTCGAAGCGCCATGGCACGAACCGGCCGGGAAAGCGGTCGGCCAACGTCTGTCCCATGGCCAGCCCCTTCACATCGAAGTCGCCGGAATACAGCAGCTTGCAATCGTCGCCCGAGGATGCGAGACAGCGTTCGATCCAGCGGATGGCCGCGGCGCTGGCCGGGCCGCTCGTGCAGATGAGCGCAGGAGGATCGACCGCGCCTGCGTCTGCGCCAGCGGAAACCGCGGCGGAAGGCGCCCTGTCCAGCACGGTTGAGAAAACGGCGGGATTCTCGACCACATATAGCCCTGAACAGCGCGGCAACCTCTCTGCCGCCTCCACCTGCCGAAGCGTCCATACATGAGGCAGCGCGGGCTCCCCGTCCCGCGGGATGTACCAATGCACGATCGACGACAGGTCGTCGTCCAAAATCCCGAAGCGGCGGTACATCTCCCGCAGCTTCAGCGTCTCGAAACCGTCTTCCGGGAACGCCGCCGCCTCATCGTATGCCGCCGTTTCGTTCCCTTCTTCCCGTCCGCTCTCTGCTGCTTCGCCTGCCGCCCCCTGTTCTTCTTCCGCCCCGGCGCTTCGTTCCCGCAATACCGCCGCCAGCATCCGTCCCGCAGGCCGGTTCATATCGAGCGCATGCGCGTCGCCGGCGGCCTGTACGGCCAGGACGGGCAGGCGCACCGACTGCCGGAAGCCACGGACGTCATGATCGGCTGACGGCAGCAGCAAGTTCAGCGCGCGGACGACGATCTCGACAGCCTGCCGCGCCGACGCCGGGTCCGTCTTATACAATTCCCGCAGCGTGCGGCCGCCGGCCCCCTGCCCTGCTTCCAGACGGGCCAGCCATTCGTCCGCCTCCCGGCTGAGCGGCTGTCCGGCCGATTCCCGCACGGAACGGAACAGGCCGCGCCACCGGTCCTCCGCCAGCAGCCGGCGCTCTTCTCTCGTCAGCAGCGGAGCGCCTTCCAGCAGAAGATGCAGCCTGCGAATATTCATCGGAGCGAAGCCGGAGAGGCTCAGCTCCTCGTCGAATAAGGCCAGCGGTATTTTCGCCGTATCCCCGGGCCTGCAGTTCCAGCCGAAAAACGAGTTAAGCGCCTCGCTCTCCGCTTCCGTCAGCCGCTCCACCACCGCATGGCCGCCGCTTCGCCCAAGACTTGCATATTTGCGCCAAACCGCCCGCAAAATGCGCCGCCAGGCCGGCTTTTCGAAATAGGCCCGAGCCCGGCTGTCCGACCGCGGCTCGCCTTGCCGCTCCTGCATCATGAGGCTGAGGCGCCGCCTTCGCTTACATACTCTTTGATCCGCCCGTTCCAGCGGTAATGGAACAAGGTCACGAAGTCGACATCTTTCGGGCGATAAATTTCGTAAATCGCGAGCTTGGGCACAGTATCGTAGCAGCCCCACAGCACCTGGGAAGTCATCATGTAATCGAAGCCCATCTCCGTCAGCAGCTGGAACATATCGCGCATGTTCTCCTCGTCGACGCCGGCGAACGCTTCATCCAGCGAGATAAGCCGCGGCGCATCGGGCCGGGCATCGGAGTAGCGCGACCACGTCGCGGCGAACAACGGAATGTACATTGCCATTGCCTTCTCCCCGCCGCTGAGCACATTGAACCGCGAGTCGGTGAGCGGCCGGTAGCCGGTCTGCTCCCCTTTGCGATATTTCAATTCGAATTGGAACCAGTTCCGGTAGTCCAGCACCTCGTACAAATGTTTGCGCAGCGACTCCCGCTCGCTCTGGGCGCTTTGCTTGGCATAGCTGATCTGATAGCGGAAATGGCGGATCATCGCATCGATCTCATCCTCGCGCAGCCTGTGCGAATCCCGCTTCAGCAGCTCGACGAGCGCCGCCGTATCCAGCTGCTGCTCGTTGTGCGCCGCCTTCGGCTCCCAATCGAGCTTGAGGCGCAAGCCGCTGGATGTATTGCGCTCCTCCATCAAGCGGTTCATATGCTTCACCCAGCTCTCCGCGCGGTGAATGCGCTGGCGGATCGCCTTCCCGACGCTGCGGAGAATGATCTCTTCGTACAGCTCCCGATCCTTCTCGCTCAGCAGCGCGCTTTGCTCCTGTTCGTCCCGCGCCAGCTCCTCGATGACGACGAGCGGCGGCTGGGGATGGGTCCGGTCGCGTTTGGACAAGACAATAATTCGCCCCGTCTCCTCCTCGATATCCGACTCCAGCACATATTCGGTCAAAATGCTGCGCACCGCGTTAAACTGCTCCCACAGCGTATTTTTCACCGTGTCGGCGTTCCTGCCGCTAAATTGCGCTTCATACTTGCTGCGGATGTCCGACGCGAGACGAACTGCCGCCTGGCGATCGCCGCCCGGAGAAGGCGCCTCCTTCCAGTCCGCCAGCAGCTTGCGGTTCAGCTCCCGCTCCCACAGCCGGATCGCCTGCTCCAGCTGGGAGGCTAGCGCCTCCTCCTGCTCCTGGTACACCTCCGCATTGGCGCGCGCTCGCTCCGCGGCGGCTCTGGCATCGGCCAGGCGGGCGTCCGCCGCCTTCTTGTCGATGCCCCATTGGCGACACTGCTGCTTCAGACTCTCAATCGTCCGGGACACGTCGGCAAGGCCGAGCTCGTCCATCAGCTTGCGCAGCGTGTTCGCCTGCGCCTCCAGCGCGCGGCGCCGCTCGTCCAGCTCATCCAGCAGCTGCTCGTCATCCTCGATCGCATCTTCGAGCGACTGCCGCTCCGCCTCCAGCCGCGCGATCCGCTCTGCCGCGTCGCGGCTTCTGCTCCAGGCCGAATGCAGCTCGCCGATCAGCGAGTCGTACTCCCCTGCCTGCGCAGCCGCCTCCTGCAGCGCATCCTCCCGCTTCAGCCGCGTCCAGGCCGCCGTCAGCTCGCTCAGCTGCCGCTGCAGCTCGCGCCACTGCGCCGTCCGCTGCTTGAAGCGCTCCAGCACCCGGTTCTCCTGCTCCAGGGAAGCCTTCAGCCGGTAAGAAGCCTCCAGCAGCGCCTGCAGCGGCTCTTCCAGAAGGCCGCAGGACGGGAACGCCTCCGCTTCGGCCTGCAGCCGCTTCTCCCGCTCGACAGTCGCTTCGATCAAAGCGTCGACTTCCCGCATCCGTTCCGCCAACGCTTCAATCTCTCGCTGCAGCCTGGCGATTTCCAGCTGCCTTGTCCGCTTGCGCGTCTCTCTGCCGATATACTCCGCCCGCGTCTTGGCCGAAGTCGCCCCGGCCAGCGGGCCGAGCCTAAACTCCCCGGAGCCGGACAGCACCGCGGCATGCGGCTCGAATCCGCGCAGGCTGCCGTCCTCCACCCACAGGAACGTCCTCAGCACAGCTTCAATCTGCCCGGCGTTCAGCCCGCTGTCCTCGGGCGGGGAAGGCACGAGCACATCCGCCAGCGTGTACCCCAGCTCATGCGGCTGCGGAGCAATCCACATCTCCTCCTGGCCGTCCGCGATCGTCCCGACCATTCCGTCCGGCGAAATCCAGGCGTCGAGCAGGCCGGCCTGCTCCAGTGCATCCTCGATCCGCGCTTTCCGCGCCTCATCCACATGCTGCCGGAAATCGCACACGGCGTACAGGGGAGCGCCGCTTCCCTTCGGCCGCTGCGAGCGGCCCTGCGCCCGCGCCTCCGTCCGGGGCGGCTCCGGCTCGCGGCTTTCCTCCCACGCCCGCTTCTCCTCCAGCAGCTGCTCCTTCCTGCCCGCGAGCTCCTCCCGGTCGCGGCTCAGCCGCAGGCGCTCTCCCGCGAGCTGCTCCCGCTTGCCGGCGGCGGCTTTCATCATCGGGGCACGAATCGGCTCCACCGAGCGCGCATCCGGGCCGAAAGCGGTCACCGCCGCGAACGCCGCCCGCACGTCTTCGTCGCCGAACGGCAGCTCGCTCAGCGACTCCCGCCACGAGACGATCGCTTCGCGCAGCGCGTCCTTGCCGGCTTCCAGCCGTCTCTCCTGCTCGCCGCGCTCCCGTTCCTGCTCGTCGCGCAGCCTGCGCGCTTCGCCGAGCTCCTCTTCCAGCGCCTTGACGGCGCGGTCCGCCTCCCGTTCCTCGCGCGCCTTGCCAAGCGCCGCCTGCAGCTGCTCGCGGTGGCGCTTCAGGTCTCTTTTCCAAGGGCCGCGCCAATCCTCACGATCCGGCTCGTCCTGGTCCCAGTAGCGGTGATACACCGGATGCTCGGCGAACTCGATCTCCTGCGCGATCGCCTCCAGCTCATGCAGCAGCTCCCGCTGCTCCGACAGGCATTGCTGCCGCCGGTACGCGGCATCCTCCAGCTCGCGGGCCGTGCCTTCCCATTTGATCCGATTCCGATCCATCCTCTCGCGCGCCAGCGCCTCGTGCTTCTTCGTCTCCTCCAGCGCGGACACGGCCGCTTCCAGCTCGCGCTGCTTGCCGACCGCTTCGTGATGGTTCAGCACATCCAGCTCGGCCGTCGCCCGGGCGATGTCCGCTTCGATCCTGCCGATCTCCTCCGCCGCCGCTTGGCGCTCCTGCTCCGCCTGCTCCAGGCTCGCTTGAAACTGCGCCGTCTTCCGGCTGACGGCCCGGTAGGCCTCATGGCGGTCGAGCACCTGCACGGAGGCGTCGTAAAGCGTTCTTTTATTGTACCGGTCATAAGCCTCCTGCAGCTTGCCCATTTCCTTCAGATGCAGTTTGAGCTCATCCAAACGATCGGCGATCTGGTCCATATCCTCCAGCACCTCGGACAATGGACGCAGATCGTCCTCCTGCAGCGGCGGAAGCGCGCCGTGCAGAATTTCGTAGATCGCCGTCGGCTTGAAGTCCTTGGACAGCTTCGGGCTGCGCAGTTGGATCATCAGGTGCAGCAAGTCCTGATAAGCTTCCGCATCGGCAAACCCGAACAATTGCTTGTTGACCATATCCCGATAAGAGGCCTGGTCCTGCACAACTTGTCCGCCGGCGCCGATCGCCCGCTCCAGCTCCTGTCGGCTGAGAGGCACCCGGGTCTCGTGCTCGATCCAGTGGTTCCGGTCGTACAGCCAAAAATCGCGGCCGATCCGCCGGCCGTCGTCGAGCAGAAAGCCCCAGAACTGCACCTGCTGCGCACCCCTTCTAGCCCGCAAGCCGATGCCGATCGTTTTGCTCAAGCCTTTCTCCGGTTGTACGAATTCCATCCACAAATAGCCGGTCACATCGGTCTTCCCGCTGTCCGTCTCGCCAAGCAAATAATATTCGATTCTGCGGTCGCGCGAGCCGAACGGGTCGAGCCGATGCGGGCGCTTGTCGCCGTCGAGCACGAGCGGCAGGAAGCTCTGCATCGTGACCGACTTGCCGGAACCGTTAGCCCCGCGCAAAATAATGCGCCCGTCCTCCAGCTCGAACACTTCTTCGTCGTAATACCAAAAATTCAAAATTCCGACGCGCCCCAAGCGCCATCGTCCGGTTTGCCCCTTCTGCGCGGCTTCCGTACCCATTTGCATCACCATGTATACACCAACCTCCCCGAGCCGGCTTTCCCGCCGATTAACGGTCGAAACGATTCCGCTCCTACATGTTGCGGTATCCAGACGCTGAATATTCCATACCGCAGGCGACGACTGATGACGACAGGAATTGTTCGTCATAGGCGTCTATCCAAAATCCGCACTTGCATACTCCGCATTCCATCTGGCGACAACCGGCGAGATCAGAAAATGATTCGCATCCTCCCATTCGCCGAGCTGCCATTCCTCCAGATGAGTCGTCACAAGCTCGGCCAATTGAGCCGATGACGAAGTCCTGAGCTCCTTGCTCCAATACTCTTTGTGCCGCTCCTGCAGCCGCAGCAAGAGCCCTTCCAGCTCCGACCGCTCCAGCCGGATGGAGCCGTCGTCCTCGACATATCTTCCTGTCCCCTCAAGGTACAGCTCGCGCCGCAGCTCTCCCGCCAGCAGCAGCACCAGATCGGAGGCGCCGGAAAGCGTCGGGAACAGCTCGCCTTCGCCGGTCAGCTCCGGATGGAAGAACAACAGCCCTTCCCGGTAACGGCGGCCCTCCAGCCCGAGCATTCGTCCCAAATGGTCCATGATGGAGCGGCGCTGCGTCAGTACATAAGGCAGCAGCTCCGGGTCCCAATGCCGGTCAAGCACGGCAGGCTCAAGCAGGAGTCGCCGATACACGCGATGCCGCCTGCGCATGTTCTGCCCTTCCGGCGTATCCGGGTACAGCAGCGGATCGGTCAGCTCCTCCATCGTGCCGTAAGTCGTCAAGTCCTGCGGAAACCGGCGCAGCACATATCTCGAATGGGGCGAGCATTCATACAGGGCGTTCTTGTCCTCGCTCTGCGCCCAATCGCTTTCGTCGCCGTCGATCAGAATGAGCACGCCGAGCGCGGCCAGCTTCTTCAAGGCGCGGGCCATCGACAGCCGATGGTGGTAATGGCGCCAATCCGCCTCCAGGCCGCCGGCCGCCATCTGTTCCCGCACCTCCTCGACCAGATCCGATAGCAGGAACTGGTCCATCTCCGTCTTGCCCTCCAGAAACCATAACGCATAGGTGAAAAACACGTAGTCCCGAACCTCGCGAAATTCAGGAAAGCCCATCCATGCTTGCGGCACGGCGGGCGTCCTCTCCAGCTTCGCCAAACTGCGCGTGACGATCAGCGCGAAGCCGGCCTGCTCCATGAACCAATCGCGCAATTCCTCATAATGATCCTTGATGGAGAAATACATCTCCTTGTCTTCTTCCTTCAGAATCCAGGGCCGGTTAAGCAGCGCATGGACGCACGCCTGCTTGCGCTCCAGCACCTGCGCCGACGTTGCCTCCGAACGGAGCGCACGCCTTGCCCTATGAACGGCCGTTCCCGCATTCCCGCTCATATGCTGCCTCCCTCCGACGCCGCCGCCACTTCTCTGGCCGCATCCGTCAAGGCAAAGACCAGCTCATAATCAGGCATATGCATCTCTCCGTCTTCCGATACAAGCACCGCGCGCTGCTTCGTATTCGCGTTGACCAGCGATATCCGCACGCCCTCCGGCGTCACGAACGTATGCTTCGGCGCAGCGCTGCAGCGCCCGATCCATTGCAGCAATCGAAGCCGGGTCTTCGCGGTGACCGTCCCCAGCTCCGATATACGCAGCATCCCCCGCTCCACGAGCGCGCGCACCGCCTCCCATTCCTCTGCCTGCCGCTTCAGGAAAAGCTCCCGCTCCCGGCGTTTGCGCGCTTCATTCTCCGGAATGGGCTCCGTCTCCTGCCTTCCTGTCCGCTTGCGGCTGCGGGAGCGAAGCGTGCGAACAGTCGGACTCTCGTCCCACATCGATTGATCTGCCCGGTCGGACTCGCGCAAATCCTCGCCCTGCAGATGACGGGTTCGAAACAGGCCGAACGTAAGCCCCGCCAGCCGGTGGGCGTCATCCAGCTTGTCCAGCCGGGCGAACCATTGGCCCAAGTATTCCAGCTCCTTCCGGCGGTTCGTTCCCGAGCGCTTGCGCTCCTGCATCCGGATGACGCTCCGCACAATGCGGGCGATGGCGTCCTTCGTCGCCCGTTCCAGCAAGGTCAATTCGGACGGCGACGTGCCGTCGCCCAGAAACCACCGCTGCAGGTTGGCCCATCCCTGCTGCAGCTCCGCCAGCAACTCTTCCCGGGACGGAGCTTCCTCCAGCCTGGGCTTGTCCAGCTCTGCCGCAACGACCTGCTCGAGAAATCCGCTTACGACGCCTGCGCCGATTTTCTCCAAATTGCCTTCGATCTTATAGGCGCTTCGCTGCAAAGCCTGAATGAAGTTTTGCAGATAATTCGTCAGCCTGTCCTTGAAAATAAGAAACGATTCCGTCACCATCATCTCTTCCGCTTTGGCCGTCTGCAGGCTGGCGATATAGTCGGCGGCGTTTTCGTGCAAGCGCTTGAACGCGTCGTAGAGCGACGTCCACAGCTCCAGCGCGGCCTCGGGCGTCATTTCTCCCGCCGTCCTGCGAATCTCGAACAATTTATCCGCAATCGTGTCGAACAAAGTCGATTCCAACGAACCGCCGTACCCGGTTACCTTCTCCAGCGTCTCCAGCAGCCGCTCGATCTCGATCGAATAGGGCCTGAGCAAATACTGCATCTTTTTCTTCATATATTCCTCGAGCGTTGCCGCCCGTCCCCCGTCATGCCGGGAAGCCAGATTGCCCCATTCCTCCAGCTGCTCCAGATCCCCCACGCATTGCTCGATCGTATAATCGGGCACAGCCCCCCATGCCATCACGCCGGCATACACGTCTTCGGGCTTCAGCCAATAATTGAGCCGCTTGTATTCCTGATAGAAAAAGCGCATGATCGCGCGATATCTCACTACGTTGTCCGCATTGACATATTTCAGCTCAGGAACGCTGCGCAGCGCCTGAACGTTCAGCGATGATTCCATTGTCTCGCTCCTTCGCAGTGTCTCCTTCTCTCCATTCTAAATTAGAAAAGGCGACCTTACAATCAATTGCCGTATTTTTACTGGGCGAAGCGGCGGGTTTAATGGAGCATGGAGGGGAAGCGGCGAGATTTCGCCAGGCTTGTGGATCTGATACCGCAGGAGAGAGGGGTTGCCCTGTCACGTTAAATGATGGCATGTCCAACCAAAACCAGTGTGCCGGCCGCAACGCTGCCAACGTTACGGCCGGCACAAATGCCCGCTTTAGGAGCGGCTGGGCTGACAAGGTACGGGATAGATCCTGCACCTTGCCAGGAGGCCGGTCTATTTTTTTATAATGGAAAGCTTCAGCCTGCTTCGTTCGGCGCCGGCTCCCGCAGTGCCCCGAGTTCCTCGGCTAGCCGCTCGATATCCTCCCGAGTAACCGATGTGACGATCGCCTGCTCCCTTTCCAGCGCCTTGACGATCTGCTCGCGCGCTTCTTCCGTTTGTCCCAATCGCTGCAGCGTCAGCGCATAATAGTAGTACGATTCTGCATACTTTGGAGCTTTTTCCATCGCCCTGGCGTACATGTCGCGGGCTTCCTCCAGCCGGCCGAGCAGGAAGTAGTTTTGCGCCAGGTTATCCAGAATTGTCACATCGCTGTCGTTGAAGGCGTACGCCTCCTGATTGAACGCCAGAGCTTGTTCCAATTGCTTGCCTTGCAGCAGCTTGAAATAGCCGAGATTGCCGTATACGGTTGTGTTTTTGAATTCCCCGTACAAGTCTTCCAACAGGCGCAGCGCTTCCTCCGGCTTGTTCTGCAGCCATTGCACCGTCGCCTTGTTCAGCATCGCCTGCATGCGAATGTCTTTGGCCGGCTTCCCGGCCAGCACCTCGTTCAGCACCTGATCGGCCTTTACCGTATCGCCCGACTGGATCAGCATGAAAGCGTAGCTGATCTTATGCTGCGGATGATTCGGCTTGGTGCGGTATGCCTTCTCCATCCAGGCAAGCGCACCTTCCTTGTCGCCCTGCGAGTAGGCGACATTCCCCTTCTGCGCATAGAACGCCGCACGGTTCAAATAGATCCCGTAGCAGGCGAGCAGCCCCATAGCCAGAAAACCGACGCTCCAATCAATGCGAAACGCGACTAACATAACGATAACGACGACAGCCAGCCGGATGATCCCCTTGATTTGCGACATCGACATTGTCTCCTTCTCTTTCTCTTCTATGTTATGCGAGTGTAAATAAACGGCTCTTGAATGTTATCGGCACAGCAGCCTCTGCGTTACAATATCCGAGAATATTTCCATCCCGTCCGCGGCGGCAATATGGATGACATCGGCAAATGCCGCGCTTTGCGGCAAGACAGCAGGCAGCATGTTCTCCCGCGCCAAAATATAATCCGGATTGAACACGACATCGGGCTGCCCTGCGAAAATCGCCGCATAAAAAATGCCCGACTCCACCAAGTCCTGAAAAAAATGGCTGCCGTATGACAACTCGGGCATCATGCCCGCTTCCAGCGAGGCCACCTCGCAGATGACCGCCATATGGCACAGCTCCGTAAAATGAACCGGCACCCCAAGCGACGGCGTCGTCGTTCCCCAGCGGCCCGGACCGATCAGCAGGACGCTTTTCCCCTTGAGCGCCGCGTTGATCGCCCCGATCTGCCTGGCCACCGCGTATTTGCCCTGCTCGCTGCGCTCCAGATAAGGTTGCGGCCGAACGTAGACGACGTAATCGATCGGCAGCCGCACGTTGCCGCCCATAAAGTTGCCGTTTGTCTGGAAGAAGCAGTCCTTCGCCTCCTTCAGCACCGGCACCTCGACCGGCTTGCCCAGCCCTCTCGTCTGCAGCGGCCGGCATTGCAGCAGGTTGACCTTGAAGCTGCCGTCCGGCGCGAAATTGGCCGTAAACTCGATGTCCACCGGATAATCGTACGCCTGCGCCAGCAGGGCGAGCATCTCCCGCATCAGGCCGGGGAATGCCGTCGACTTCAGCAGCTTGCGAAAATCGAGCAAATACGGCGTTCCGGCATCCGCATATCCGAGCTCACGCAGCCGCTGCGCGGTCTCGTAATCGATCGAGGCGAACAGCTCCCGGTCGGTTTTCAGATCGCATCGCAGCACGTGATTAAGCCTGCGGTCCGTCAGCCGATTGTCGCGGAGCGAGATCACATCGACGATGCGCTGGGAATATTTGAGCGCCTCCTCTGCATGCATGGGCGGCTGGCGCAGCGGGTTGTCCAGGGACACGATGCGCGCGTAATCCCCGACCGTCCGGTCGACCGCCCTCGTCCCCAGGCCGAACACGAGCCGCAGCATGCCGGCATCCGCATCGACGCTTCGGTCCCAGACGTAAAGGTTGGAGGAATTGCCGACGCCGGCCAGATGCGGGAAGAAATCGTCCCCGTAATGATCCCCGGACACCCGCTGCACCAGGATCGCCATCTGCTCGTCCCGGTCAAACAGCCCCCGGTTCATCCGGTACTGCAGCGCGTCCTCGTTCATCGTGCTGGCGTACACAGTGCGGATCGCCTGCTCCAGCGCCTCGTAGCGCTCCTCCGGCGTACCTTGACCCGCGCAAAATACGCTGTCGTATTTTCCGGCGAAGGCGTTGCCGAAGTTGTCTTCCAAGAGCGAGCTGGAGCGCACGATGATCGGGGATTGGCCGAAATATTCCAGCATCCGCATGAACTGCTCCTGGATATTTTCCGGGAACGTCCCGCGCAGCAGGTTTTCTCTCAGCTCAGGGGCATAGCGGAAATAGCCTTCTTTCGTCTTCTGCTTCGTGCGCAGCTTCCACCAGCCGTTCTGGACGATGTAGGTGTAGTACACATCCGCCCCCAGGTAGAACGAATCATGGGGCTCGAGATATGGCGCGAAGCGCCCCTTGCCGTCGCGCTCGAGGATTTTGCGGGCAAGCAGCATCCCGACGCTTTTGCCGCCGATGAAGCCGGTCCCGACCTCGCGCGAAGCGATGGCCAAAATATCCTCCAGCGTAAAGTACCGGTCGCACAGCTCGAACATTCTCGACTCGTGGCCGATCAGCATCGTCATCAGACGCCGCTTCGTCGCCTCCCGCTGCTCCGGCTCCTGCGCCAGCGCCTCGCGGGCTTGCCGGAACATCACATTCCAGTAATCGAGCCGCTCCTCGCCGCGGTGAATCGAGGAGAAAAGCTCGGCCGATTCGGCGCTGGCCGTAATGCTGATCGCCTCCTGCCCACGGATCAGGTGCGGGAAGAACATGGTCGGCGAATAGCGGTTGCACACCTTCAGCGGATGAATATAGTCGTTATCCCCGATATGATACAAGTCGAGCAGCAGCTGCGTCGTCTCGCGGATGCCGGCGATCGTGCTGTACGTGTGCGCATTGCGGATAATCGCGAAGTAAGCGATCGTATCGAGCTCATAGAGGAACGGGCAGGCCACCTTGAAAAAATTCCCGATCATCAGATCGGAATGCCAATGCTCCAGCAGATCGGTCAGGCAGTCAAACACATAGAACGTCCGCTTTCCTTCCCGTTCGATCAGACTGTGCACCGCGGTCGCAAAGCTTTCGAAGCCTTTGTCCGCGTCGAGCTGCACAACGTGAACGCCTGCGTCCGGGCCTCCCTCGAGGACCGGCTCATGCCGCCCGAACCGCACATAGACGAGCTTCCGCCCGTCCCGGATCGCCTGGGCCGCGAACGGCTCCGCCATCCGCTTGTAGTCCGCTACCGCATCGACCTGCCAGACAACGTTATCCCCGAGCCGCAGCTTGTCGATCGCCTGATCGAAGCCCGTCATTCCCGTGCTTGCCTTGCCGCGTCCGTCCACGACCCGCACCTCCTGCGTTTTTGTCATCGATTGAAAAAAAAAGGAAACAGACCTGCGCTTTCGATTGCGTTGCGTTGGTCTGGTCGTATGCCGTTGCAACCGCCAAGCTGCGCCTGGCCTATTCTTTAGTTATAGCAAAAATATGAACTGGCGTAAAATAGCGCAAACCCCTTAAGGAAAGCGTTACCTTCGGCAAGGTTATCGGGCAAACCTGCGTTTTGCGCAGGCAGGCTGCGACAGGCTGCAACGGCGATAGTCAGCCGGTGGTACGCGAACTCCGCGTTAGCGTCCGGGCTCCGGGGTTAGCGTTCGGACTCCGGGATTAGCGTTCGGGCTCCGGGATTAGCGCGCCCCTCCCCAGGCACATGAAGCGGCGTACGCGTTTGCCGCTGGCCTCGGAGCAGCGCAATGGGCGCACCCAGGCACGTGGGGCGACAATCACGCTTGCTGCAGACGCAGGATCAGCGCAATGGGCACACCCGGGCACATGAGGCGACAAATCCTGCAAAAAATGCAACATTTTCCGCCCCCTTTGCACCAGAGGAAGGGGAATGTTGCATTTTGTGTAGGCCTGTTGATTAACCACAAAATGGTAGAAAAAAGACTGCTCATAAAATGGTAGAAAAAAGACCGCTCATTCGGTATAGTGTTTGTACCCTAACAAAAACTTTACCGGAGAGTGAGACGGTCCTATGAACAATCGTACAACATTAGCC